>Ga0307477_10000078_pt1 | contig 142615 bp, 100 predicted proteins | sample atmos_gasesECM2C_FD_203316 | JGI IMG/M metagenome (GOLD analysis project Ga0307477, IMG submission 203316) | Hardwood forest soil microbial communities from Morgan-Monroe State Forest, Indiana, United States - atmos_gasesECM2C_515 | ecosystem: Environmental > Terrestrial > Soil > Temperate... | reverse complement strand
CGGGCTCTAATCGCGCCAGAATGAGTCGGCCTTCGTCCACTTGGCGGTTGCTCCAACATACCTCCATCTCGTCCTTATTTTCATGGTTCGTTGTGGTTCGCAGAACCATGATTTATTCGTAGCGCAGAGCGACGATGGGATCGACGCGGGTGGCGCGGCGCGCGGGGATGAAACAAGCCGCGAGCGCCACGGCGAGCAAAAGAAGCGCGACGCACAAGAACGTGAGCCAGTCGTTCGGACCGACGCCGAAGAGCAAACTGCTCATCAAACGCGTTAACCCCAGTCCCGCGACCACGCCGATGATCACGCCGGCAAGAGTGGGGCGGATCCCCTCACGAAGAATCATTTTCAGGATATCGGGGCGCTGTGCTCCGAGCGCGACGCGAATGCCGATTTCGCGTGTGCGCTGGAGTACGAGGTGAGAGATGAGTCCGTATAGACCCACGACGGCGAGAATCAGGGCCAGCGTGGCAAAACAGCCGATCAAATAAGAAGGATAGCGACGGAGAAAGACGGAAGGCGATTGATTGGCGACTTGTTCGAGCGATTGCGGCTGAACCAGAGGCAACTGAGGATCTAGTCGTTGCAAGGCGGCGCGGGCGGCTCCGACAAACGCGGCGGGCTCGCCGGCCGTGCGCACGATGTAACTCAGGAAGGTATTCGGACCTTGATCGTTGGGCGTGTAGATGATGGCGGGGGGAGCCGCGGCGAGATCAATGGACGCCGTATCCGCGGCTACTCCGACAATTTGAAGAAAAGGGTTTTTCGCGCTGTAGGTGAAACGAACGCGCTTGCCGATGGGATTCTCTCCGGGCAGATAAGCTTTGACGAAGGCGCGGCTTACGACCACGACGCCCGGGGATTCCACGGTATCGGTTGCTGTAAAGAAGCGGCCTTCCGCAAGAGCGATCTTCAAAGAAGAAAAATAACCCGTGCTGACGCTGGTGATTTGGCATTCATCTTCCTGGCCGAGCGCGGTGGTGCGGCCTTCGATGACGAAGCGGATGGAGCCGCTGCCGCCGCTGGCGGGAATTCCGGAAGTTTGGCCCACATCCAGGACGCCGGGCACGTTGCGGAGGCGCTCGGTGAATTCGTGATCGAAGCGCACGGCCGCCGCGCTGTAATAGGGAGGCGTTTTGTCGCTGGGATACGAAGAGTCCGGCAAGTTCACGGAGAAGGTCAGGACGTTGTGGAGGTTGAAGCCGGGATCTTGCCCGAGCAAGGCATGGAGGCTCTTGAGCAGCAACCCGGCGCCGACCAGCAGGACGAGAGAGATGGAAATCTCCGCGATAACCAGCGTGTTGCGCAAACGCGCGTGACCTGTGCTTGTGCCGCCGCGCGTTTCGTCTTTCAAAACGTCGTTCAGAGAGGTCCGCGAAGCCTCCAATCCGGGAGCCAGCCCGAAGAGAATTCCGGTGAGCACGGTGACGCCGCAAAGAAAGAGCAGCACGGGCAGGTTGATCGCCGCATTTCGCAAGTAAGGCATGCCCTGCAACAGCGATTCGGGGATGGCCGCGACTAGCAAAGTGATGCCCCAATGTGCGCCGACGAGTCCAACGACAGCCCCGACCGCGGAAAGCAAGAGGCTTTCCGTCAACATTTGCGACAGTAGGCTGGCGCGGCTCGCGCCGAGCGCGGAACGCACGGCAAATTCCTTGCGCCGGCCAATCGAGCGGGTCATGAGCAGGTTGGCGACATTGGCGCAGGCAATAAGAAGCACGAAGCCGACTGCTCCGAGAAGAATCAGCAGGAGCGGCCGAACCTTGCCCACGATTTGTTCGCGAAGACTTTCCATGACAAAAAAGATGGAGCTGTTTTCTTTGGGGTATTCGCGCGAGAGCCGCGCGCTGATGGCCAGCATCTCCGCGCGAGCCTGCTCCGGAGATAGGCCTGGAGCCAGCCGGCCGAACGCGGTGAGCCAGTGGAGACTGCGCCGCGTGATGAGATCGCCCGTTTGGTGGATGGGCACCCAAAGCGGGGCGGAGTTGGCCGGCCCGAACTCGAAGTCACGCGGGAGAACGCCGACGACAGTGGCCGGCTTCCCGTCGAGATGAATCACGCGGCCGATAATGTTCGGATCGGCGCCGAACTCAGTGCGCCAGAAGGCGTCGGTGAGGATGGTGACGTGAGGGCCGTCGGGCTGCATTTCGCCATCGAGGAAATCACGCCCCATCACGGGTCTCACGCCGAGCGTGGCGAAAAAATTGGGGGTGGCCTGAGCGGCAAATGTGTTCTTCGGCTCGCCGTTGGCGGCAAGAGTAAAAGCATCGCCACTGTAAACTGCAAGGGATTGGAAGCTCTTCGAAGAGCGCGTCCAATCCAAATAGTCCGGGTAGGAAACCTGTGCGCCGTTGTTACTGTTGTCGGATTGCGTGCGTGCCTCGCCGACATGGAAGAGTCTGGCGGGCTCGCGATAGGGCAGTGGTCGCAATAGAGCTGAATAGACCACGGAAAAAATGGCGGTGTTGGCGCCGACGCCGAGGGCCAGCGTCAGGACGACGACGGCCGTGAAGCCGGGGCTGTTGCGAAGCGCGCGGATGGCGTAGCGCAGATTTTGCATGAGGGTGCCCATCGTCTGTCCTCCAAATACAAATGGGATGCAAAGGCACGTCGCGGACCATCCGGCGCTCCGGTACGTTGCAGAGTAAAAACGACTTGCGCACGGAAGCTGCATTCGAAGGGCGAGGCTTGTGCCCGGTATTGGGACGGGCAGTGCGGATTCGAACAGAAAGCAAAGCCGCAGAATGCTTCGAAGTTACTTTGCGTTGTGGAAGATGATGCCAAGAGTGAAGCGGGTTCCACGGTGCACGCGGCTGACGCCGTGGCGCAGATTGACGCGATAGTAGCCGCGCGAGCCTTTCACCGGGCGGTAGCGCGTGGTGAAGATAATCGCCTCGCCTTGATTGGCGAGGACCACTTGCGGCTTGGACTGCGCGCGAGGTTGCTGTTCAACGAGGATGAATTCGCCACCGTCCCAGTCGCGGCCGTGCTGCCCGAGCAGAAAAACCATTTGCAGCGGAAAGCTGACGTCGCCGTAGAGATCCTGATGGAGACAGTTGTAGCCGCCGACCTCGTAATGGAGCATGAGCGGGGTGGGCTTTGTTTGCCCGGCTTTGTGGCACATTTTCAGGAAGACCGCATGCTCGCGGGGATATTGAGCGGCGTTTTCGCCGAGAGTTTCGGCCCAGTGATTTGCGACTTCGGCGAGGTATGAATAGACACTGCTTCGGAGCTGGGCGACCACCTCTGGCAATGGGTTGGCGAAATATTTGTAGTCGCCAATTCCGAAGCGATAGCGCTCCATGATGATGTGACTGCGAAACTTGCTCGCATCGTTGTAGAGCGCCACGAGTGAATTGCATTCCGCTTCCGACAGAATCGGAGCGGTGATCGCGTAGCCGCGGTCCGAAAGCGATTCGGCCGCCGTTTTCCAATCCAATGAGCCAACTCGTTGTGCGATCGGATCACAGTCAATTAATTTTCTAGTTGCCTCTGGCATTCCGTCACCGTGATTTGCGTGTTCTGATAATCGGGAAGAAGTCTAGGCGTATTACCGACCAGAATCTATCTGATCTCCGCCATCAAATTATATTGCTGCAGCGAGGAATATGAACTCAAACCGCGAGCTGCGCCTGCCTCGGGCGAAGTCGATTCGTCGCATCAAAAATCTGCGGGCCATCAATATTGCAGATTCTTTTCATCTTTTTATTGCGGTTGACGTTTGAATGAGATGGTCGCAGCATCCGCAAATCACGGTCGAACGTCCTGAAGTCCAACTTTAGTTCATTCGGGAAAAGGTTGGGCAAGGGGAGGACGGATGAATAGGGTGAACGCTTTTCATTCAGTGATGAATTCCTGTCGATAAATTTCAGGGTGGCGGACTCGGGCATGAGTCTTGCCGCCATTATTCGTTAACGGATCAATGGAAAAAAGCACTTAGGAAGGAAAGGCGTAGCTCTGTCTAAATTTGAATGGGGAGGGGTAAAGACATGAAGCGAGCAGCTTTGTTAATCGCGGTTTTGTTAGTGGTGGCGATTTCCGCAGGAGGACAAACGTTTCGAGGCGCAATCAATGGAACCGTAACGGACCCCTCGGCCGCGATGGTACCCAATGCGACGGTGAAGGCAATAGACAAAGCGACTGGTATCGAGCGCGCGACAGTGACTACCAGCGATGGCCTATTCGCATTTCAAGATTTGCCGGTGGGGACTTACAAATTAACCGTAACGGCCACGGGATTTCCGGTCCTGACTGTGGACAACATTCTAGTGGCCCAGGGAGCGATCTACACGGTTCCCGTAAAGCTTGCCCTTTCACAGCAGGCGACCGTCATTGAAGTCTCAGCAGCCGCCTTGAGTTTGGACACCACCACGGAGACCCAGACGACGCTTGTTACCGGAACCGATTTTCAGACCATGCCTCAGAACGGGCGCGATTTTACCCAGTTGATCGAGGTGGTGCCGGGATATGCAGGCTACGCTGCGGGTGGATACGGCTCACTGAATGGAACGCGAGCGAACCAGGTGAATTGGCAAATCGACGGCGTGGACAATAATGACCTGTGGCACAACGTACCTGCCGTCAATCAGGGCGGGGTATCGGGCATCGCAGGAATTGTGTTGCCTGTCGACGCCATTGATCAATTCTCCGTGCAGACGCAGGCCGCGCCTGAAGCAGGGCGAAACCCCGGTGGGACAGTGGACCTGGCGCTGAAGTCGGGCGGCAATAGCATTCACGGCACGGCGTACTACTTCAATCGGAACGAAGCATACGCGGCGGCGAGCCCGTTCGTAAGCACCAAAAAAGAAAACAGGAATTACCAGTACGGGTTCTCCGTCGGCGGACCTTTCATCAAGGACCGCTTGTTCTATTTTGCAACTTTCGAGAAACAGAGATTCACAATCGGATTGCCAGGATTGGCGACGGAGCCTTCGGCGGATTATCAGGCTTTGGCAAAGCAGGAAATGGCCAAATTTGGAGTTACTTCGGTGAATCCCGTCAGTGCGCAGCTGCTGGCGAATTTGTGGCCATCGAATGCTTTGAGTGGAGTGGCGCTGCCGAACAACTACTCGAGTCCCGACCCGGAATTCGGCTACAGTTACAACGGACTGACCAAGTTCGACGTTAAAATCAACGACAAGAACACTCTTTCCTTCCACTATTTTGTCGGTCAAGGCAACCAGGTGGCCCCCGTGGGCGGTTCGGCCCTGTCAGAGGCCGCGTCCGAACTGAAGTTCTACTACGAAGTGGCACCGATTCATGTGTCGAACTACGCCATCGCTTGGAATTCCGCGTTGTCCACGCGTTGGTCTAACCAGGTTTTGGCGGGCGTCAATTATTTCCGGCAAATCTTCAGCGATGAGAATAACGGTTTCGTTGTGTCGAAGTTTGGCCTGTTGCTGGCGCCCAATTTCAATGCGACAGGCTTAACTGGCGCGCCAAACATTCAGATCGTCGGCTTCGATGGCGTGGGACAGACTCCGCCGGAAGGCCGCGAGGATATTACCGGGCACCTCACGGACACGGTCTCCTACACGGTAGGAAAACACCAATTCCGCTTTGGTGGAGAATTCCGGCGGGCACAACTGGAGGAGTTCTACCACCGGCACGGGCTCGGATCGTTCCGCTTCGACGGCACGCAAGGCCCGTGGGCAGGCGATACCACTGTTTCGGACCCCCGCGTCTTAGCGCTGGCTGATTTCCTGGGAGGCTACTTCAACCCGGGCCGGTCCAGCATCGCCCTCGGCGATCCCACGCGGCTAGTTTTCGTGCATTCGTTCGCTCTTTTTGCGCAGGACGCCTGGCAGGTGAATCGGAAACTGACCGTTAACTATGGCTTGCGCTGGGATTACGAAGGGCCCCCAGGAAACGACAAGAAGAATATGTCCGTGTTCATTCCCAGCAAGGGCGGGCTAGTGTTCCAAGGTGCGGGAATCAGCACACTTTATCCGCAGAACTACAAAAACTTCTCCCCCAGGCTGGGATTTGCCTATCGTCCGAAAGAGAGTGGCGATCTAGTCGTGCGCGGAGGGTTCGGCATCTACTTTGATACTCCGAATTTGAACCCATTCCTCGACAATCGTCCGGCAAACGGCGCACCGAACGGGGTGGAAGGAAATCCTGCAGGTCCGTCGCCTGTGGACACGGTCGGGCCTGTTGCCGGCACCAGCCCATTTGTCGCGAACAACGCAATCTTTCCGGCGGCGGGAGCCGTGTGCCCGACAGGAAACGGTTGCGGACAGGTGTACAATATTTTTTCGGTCAGCCAGAATTTCCGCAACGCATACAACTACAACTACAATTTGAACATTGAAAAGGGCTTGGGCAAATCGCTGCTGTTACAGGTTGGCTATGTGGGAAGCGCTGCCCATCGTCTGCTGACGACGCAGGACATCAATCAACCGGCCCTTTCCCCCGCCGAGGCAATGGCACAGGCGGCCAACGACCAGGTAGCTCTGGCGGCGGCACTTGTCGCTCAGCAAAAGAGCCGGCCGTTCTACGCACAATTCCCCGACTTCGGCATCATCAACCAGATCGAAAGCAATGCGAACTCAAACTACAATTCCTTCCAGACGTCCCTGCGGATCCGGGAATGGCACCGTTTCTCAGGACAATTCACTTACACTTGGGCGCATGCTCTGGACGATATGAGCGCGTATCGCGGTGCAGTTCCGCAGAACAGCTTTGATATCCAGGGGGATTATGGGAACAGCGACTTCGATACCCGTCATAACTTTACCAGCTTGTTGAACTACGATTTACCGAGCGCATCCCGGATGAGGTTGCTGCTCAATGGATGGCAGTTGAGCAGCCTGCTTTCCTTCCATACCGGACAGCCTTTTAATATCACTACGAACGTGGACACGACGGGCACGGACGAAGGAGTGCAGCGCGTGGACCTGATCGGGAATCCTTATGCTGGTGTGTCTCGCGCTTTCAGCAAGGGTGGGGTGCAGTGGATCAACCCGGCAGCCTTCGCCGCTCCCGCGCCCGGAACCTATGGAACGCTTCCACGCAACTTTCTTTATGGTCCCGGATTCGGCGACGTTGATTTCTCCGTCGTGAAAAACACCCGGATTACGGAGAGAATCAGCGCTCAGTTACGCATCGAAATGTTCAACCTCTTCAACCGGACAAACCTGGCGCCGCCGAGCGGCGGTTGCGGCGTAAACAGCTTTATCTCCGCAACGCAAAGCGCGCGTGCGTGCACCGTCTCAAGCGGGCTGGGTCTTACGGCGGACACGATTGGCGACTTCAATGGCGCTCCCGGTATCGGGCCGGGTGAAGCCTTCAACATGCAACTGGCGCTGAAGATCCTCTTCTAATCACTTGGGCCATCGGAAGCGTGGTCCGGGTTGCTCCGGCCGCGCTTTCGTGTTAACACAAGAGGGCGTCAGCGCGGTTCTGTTGCGGAAGATCGCGAATTTCAGGAGGTTCGCATGAGCGAGATCCAGGGAATTTTGAAGGGTTCTCGGAGGTCGTTCCTCCAGTTGTCGGCGGCGGCGGCCGCTGCGATGGCTTTCCGGATCGCCACGGAGGCTTCGCTGGCCGCGGAGGATCGCAATACCTTTCATCCCGGGGCGGTGGTGATCGACGCGAACGAGAATCCGCTGGGGCCGTGCGATGCCGCACGGAAGGCCATCGTGGACATGGCGCCGCAGGGTGGGCGGTATTCCTACTGGCTCAAGGAAGAATTCGTCAAGACGTTCACGACAATGGAGGATCTGAAGCCGGAATACCTGCGTGTGTTTCCCGGATCGAGCGAGCCGCTGCACTTTTCGGTGCTGGCCTTTACTTCGCCGACGCGAAGTTACGTTACTGCCGATCCCGGCTATGAGGCCGGGATGCGCGCGGCGAAAATCACCGGAGCGCGCATCGCGAAAATTCCGCTGACAAAAACGTATGCGCACGATGTAAAGGCGATGATCGCAGCTGGGCCGGACGCTGGGCTCTTCTACGTGTGTAGCCCAAACAACCCGACTGGAACGATGACGTCGCATTCGGACATCGAGCAACTGGTTGCGGCTAAACCAAAAGGTTCGGTGGTGCTCGTGGACGAGGCTTACATCCATTTTTCGGATGGCGTTTCTGCGATGGACTTGGTGAAGGCAGGGCAGGACGTGATCGTGCTGCGGACATTTTCGAAAATCTACGGAATGGCCGGGATTCGCTGTGGAATGGCCATCGGGCGTCCAGACTTGCTTGCGAAACTGGAAACCTACGGCGGATGGAGCGCGATGCCGATCACCGCGGTGGCCGCGGCGACCGCAAGCCTCAAGCATGAGCATCTTGTTCTCGAACGTAAGCAATTGAATGCCGCCATCCGGCAGAAGACATTTGATTGGCTCGCCCGGCAGGGCTATTCCTACACCCCATCCCAGTCGAACTGTTTCATGCTCGATGCCAAGCGGCCTGCGAGAGAAGTGATTGATGCGATGGCCGCGCGCAACGTGTATATCGGGCGGCCGTGGCCGGTCTGGCCGACGCATGTGCGCATCACCGTCGGCACGCAGCCGGAGATGGAAGCGTTCCAGTCGGTGTTCGATGCTGTGATGAAAAACTCGACGAGCACCGGGTTTGTCCCCTCGATCAACAAGCACCGGTCTTATCCCGACGGACAGTCGTGGCCAGAAGTTTCGTCCTGACCCAATTGCCTTTCCACGGATTTACTGCGCGGTTTTGCCGAGCGGAATCGGCTCAAAATACTTTGGCACAATTACCTTTGATCTCTGGGAAACCGATTTGATCTCCCCCACGAAAGATTGCAGCGCATCAATCGAAGCCTGCTGAGATGCTCCGTAAGGGGCCGTAAAGTTGTCCCAATGGGTAGGCAGTACTAGCGCTGGAAAATGCAGGGCGCGCATCAGGCGGCCAGAGTAATCGTGGATTTCCTTTCGCGAGCCGGCAGCGCCCACCAGAACAACGTCTGGCTCCAATCCTTCGATTTCGCGCTCGATATAATTCATTCCGCCAAATGCGAGAATCTGATGGCCATCGAAGCGGATTAAGTAGGCAAGCGTGCCTCCTTCCGGGTGCATTTGCCGCAGCGTTAACGGAGCTTTCATTCCTTCGGGAGCTTTTTCTGAGCTGAAATAGTGCTTGTGGTCCAGTGGGCTGTGGAGGCTCGGAATCACCTTCACGGAAAAAGCGCCGAACTCGTAATCTTCCCCGCCGCGCACGGTAAGCAGTTGTTCTTCCGGTACCTTATAAGCCCGCAGCACATTTTCGGTGGTCTCGGTTCCGATGATCGTGGCGTGAGTTTTGAGTGCGATATGAGGAACATCCAAGACATGGTCGTAATGGGTGTGCGTTACCAGGACGAAGTCCGCCCGTGGAACATGCGAGTCGACCGCAGCAACGTCCGGCACCGCCACATCATCCCAGCCATACTGCGGTCGTGCGTCTCCGGCTATTCGCACATAGGGTGTTCGGCCGGGCGGCTCTGGCCCATATACTCGTGAAACATAAGGATCAATCAGAATGACGGTGGTCCCGTCGCTGATTTCCCATCCCGCCGTGCCCAGCCATCGGAGAATAACCTGGCCGTCTTTTTCAGTTTTGGGAGGGTTCTGCGCCCCCAATGCGCAGATTCCCGTTGCAGCCAGAGCAAAAAACGCCAGGGCAGATTTCATCATGAGAGGCCCCCGCAGTGCAGGATTTGCGCAAAGTCTAGCTGCGCAGGGCGACTGGGTCAACGAGTGCACTTGGGCGTGCCAGACAGACCAAAAAAAGGGTGGAAATGAATCCCGCCCCGTCACTAAGTCAGTTTTGATTGAGCGGAAGACTTACGCCCCGTGCGCAGCAATCCGATTCCGACCATTTGAATTGTAATCTATTAGAGTGTCCAATTGGCGCGACATCAAAACTGGCATATAGTTCGAAGCATGACTTGCCGAATGTGCTTGCGGTTCGGCGTGCTGGTTCTGCTCGGGTGTTTCTGTTTGTCTGGCCTGGGGTATGCTCAATCTCAAGGATGTGCTGACAGCACTACTCCGTCGCACGATGCTCCCCAGAAAGCAAGAATCAGCATTGTCGGCGTCGAATTCCAGGGCGAAGCACCTCTCTCGCAGGCGCTTCGAGCACAACTTGCTGAAAACATCCAGCACTCGGAGAGTTGGGTCACACCAGAAGAAGCCGATTCGAGCTGGCTCAATCAGGCGGTCGAGCCAGTGAGGAACGCGCTGCGTTCGCAGGGTTACTTCAAGAACGACGTGGAGGGGACACCCTATCTAACGCTGGCGCTGGCTAACGAACGTCGCTACATTTTGAGCGTCGCGATAGGGAGCGGGCCGCAATACCAGCTTGGAAACTTGCAGTTTGCGACCGCATCGGACGCACCGCTGTTGTTCACAGACGCTCTCCTCAGGCAGCAATTTCACTTGCAGGAAGGCGACCTGTTCGACGTTACAAAGATTCGGGAGGGGCTTGAAGCGATAGGGAGACTGTACGGATCAAAAGGGTACATCGATGCCACGCCCGAACCTGAAACGACAATCGATGACAAGAACTCGCGAATCGACCTGCTCATCAAAGTAGATGAACAAGAGTCCTACCGCATCGCGAAGATAGAGTTCCTGAGCCGCGATACGAAGGCCCAGAATAAACCAACATTCCCTCAAGAACAGGGAGACGTCTTCAATATGTCCCGATGGCGGAACTTCTTCGAAGAAAACAAGTCCCATCTACCAGTAGATGCGTCGCCGAATACGAACATGCGAGTCCGGCGAAACGCTAGCGACGCGACAGTGGAAATTGCTCTGGATTTCCGTCCCTGCCCGAAAACCCAGCAGCCTGAAGATTAGCTTTACCAACGTAACCGTCAGTAATTAACAGTAATTAAGCGAGGGCTTCTGACGCGTGCCCATTCGTTGGCGCTTGGGGCAAGGCGCCGTGGAACTGCTCGGCCTCGGTTGAACCAGCCAAGGCGGTGGTGGAGGAGTTGCCGCTGGAAACGACCTGGGCGATTTCGTCGAAGTAGCCGGTGCCGACGAAGCGCTGGTGGGTGACGGCGCGGTAGCCGAGTTCCTGCGCGGCGAATTCTTCCTGTTGGAGTTTCGAATAGGCGGTCATTCCTGCCTGCGCGTAACCGCGCGCCAAGTGGAACATGGACATATTCAGCGCGTGGAAGCCGGCCAGCGTGACGAACTGGAATTTGTAGCCCATCTTGCCGAGTTCTTGCTGGAAATTGGCGATGGTGACGTCGTCGAGCTTTTTCTTCCAGTTGAAGGAAGGTGAGCAGTTGTAGGCCAGGAGTTTCCCCGGGAATTTTTCGTGAATGGCGTCGGCGAATTTCCGCGCTTCCGCAAGATCCGGCGTGGATGTTTCGCACCAGATCATGTCGGCATACGGCGCGTAGGCCAGGCCGCGGGCAATGGCGGCGTCAATGCCGCCGCGGAATTGGTAGAAGCCTTCGGTGGTGCGCTCGCCGTGGATGAATTCGCGGTCGCGCGGATCGGCGTCGGAGAGCAGCAAACCGGCGGAGTTGGCGTCGGTGCGCGCGATGAGAATCGTGGCGACGCCGCAAACGTCGGCAGCGAGTCGCGCGGCCACCAACTTTTCGATGAATTCACGCGTGGGGACCACGACTTTGCCGCCCAGGTGACCACACTTTTTGGCGGAAGAGAGTTGATCCTCGAAGTGAACGCCGGCCGCGCCAGCTTCGATCATCGCTTTCATGAGTTCGTAGGCGTTGAGTGAGCCGCCAAACCCGGCTTCCGCGTCAGCCACGATTGGCGCAAGCCAATACGTGCCGGATTTTTTGCCTTCGGCGGATTCAATCTGATCGGCGCGAAGAAGGGCGCGATTGAGGCGCTTCACCAGATTCGGCGCGGAGTCGCAAGGATAGAGGCTTTGGTCGGGATAGACTTCGCCAGCCGTGTTGCCGTCGGCGGCGACTTGCCAACCGCTGCCGTAAATCGCTTTCAAGCCCGCCTGGACCATTTCAATGGCTTGATTGCCGGTGATGGCGCCGAGCGCAGGGACGTAGGCGTCCGTGTGCATCAGGTTCCAGAGCCGCTCCGCGCCGAGTCGCGCGAGCGTGTACTCGATCTGGATCGAGCCGCGCAGGCGTAGTACGTCCGAATGGGAATAGGGCCGCGTGATGCCGGACCAGCGGGGATCGGTGGACCAGTGTGTTTGCGGGAGATGCGTTTTGCCATTGCCGTTGGACCCATTGGTTCCGTTGGTTGACATGCTTGCTCCTTCTTTCGACTGACGTTCGACTTTTGGTGCGTGATCCGAGAATGAGTCTCTCTTCTGCAAATGTCTTGCTCGTGGGAGCACAGCCTAAGGTGTTGTGCTCCTAAAACCTTTCCTCAGGCCGGATTAAACTCGGCGCGCCGGATCATTTCCTCGCTCATGCCGCGTGCTTCGCGCAGCGTGGCGGCTAACTGTGCATCGGTGCTCTTGGCGTTTTCGCGAAGCAACAGATCCAATTCCTCGTCGAATAGATCTTCGATGAGCTGGGGCGTATGGCGAATGGGCGCGCCGTTATCGTCCAGAACCTCTACTTTGTCCGCGTGCTTCATGCGCTGCGCGATCATCAGGCGATAGATGCGATCGGTGGCGAGATCTTCCATGTATCCGCTGAGCAGGCTGGCGCCGCGGCCGCTGAGGACGCCGCTGCGGTAGCGAATCACGGTTCGAATCGCGGCGCGCGTTCCGGCGAGCGTGCGTTTGCCGACTCCTGTGGGCAGCGGGCGAAGATCGGGATGCGGATTGCCGTTCGCCGGACGCGTCTGAATCTGATTGGGAATAGGGAATTGCGACACGGCGATCTCGTTCTGATCGGGATGGCCGGTCCACGCGCCGTCCATTAAACAGAGGGATTCGTTTTTCTTGTCCTCGGCGAGCACCTTCAGTGCGCGAGCGTTCAGCTCGGCGTCTTCACGGCTGGGGTAAAGCGCGGTCATTCCGCCGATGGCCAGCATGCCGTGCTTGTGGCAGATGTCAGGTAAGAGCGTGCGCAGATTCTGGAAGAAGGCGACGTTGTGCGGAATGGTGTTGCGGTCGGGAAGAACCCACTCCGGATTTTCCAGGTTGAAATCAATCAGGCTGGCCATGTAGTCCCAGCGGCCGAGGTTCAACCCCAGGATGTGGTCGCGCAAATTCCACGCGAACTCCTCCATCTGATAGGCGAGAGGATGCGATTCGACGAGCGCCATGCATTTGATCGAATTCACGGGCAAGCCCTTGAGCCGCGCAATCATCTGGAACAGATCGCGCCACCACAGCGCTTCGTCGGCGGATTCGGATTTCGGAATGTAGATGCAGAACGGATGCTGCAGCGCGCTGAAATCCACTTGATAGGCAACCATCGCAACATCGAAGAGCGACCCCGGGAGCAGTTCCCCGGGCAGAACTCCGGCCTGATGCAAATGCAGGCCGCGCGGCCGCGTAAAGATGATCGTAGAGCTGGGGTTGATGCCGACGGTTTTGTTGCGCTTGCGGTCGAAGTAGGTGAGCCGCCCCGCGAGCGCTTCGAGAACGTTGTGGATGCCGCGCGCGTTGTGTTCCCACATATTGGCGGTGGAATCTTCGAGATCGAGCATCACGCCGGGCGCGCCAGAGTTGAGCATCTTGACGACGAGGTCGGCATCGTCCGCGGGGCCGGTCATTTGATTCCGCTGGTCGGCGCACCAGGTGGGAAGCTCGATGCGCCAGGAATTCGTCGTGGCCACGGAGGGAGGCAAATAATCAGGAATTTTGCCGGCATGGGCTTCCGCCAGGGCGAAATCGCGGCGCGCGTTGAGGGCGCGCTGGCGAAGCGTGAGCGCGGCATGGAGCGGCGCAAGAAATTCGAGAAACCCCGCCGGCAGATCGCGCGCCGGATCGAAATCCGCCGGGGCGGAATTGACCGGCACGATACGGCTGGAGAAGGGCAGCGGAGCCAGCGCGGGATTCGGTTTGGTGGTCGCGGTTGCCATGGGTGCGGGTCAGGCCTTTCCAGTGCGAATGTGAGCGAAAACCGGCCGATGAAGAAATGTGGCAATTCGAAGGCCAATGGATTCCAAAACGGCAATTCTAAGCCTTATGCGCTCAAGCAGATAGGAGAAGGCTTGGGGCAGGGCCAAAAGGGAGCGCGGAAACTGGGACACGGTGGCGAGAAGTTTGCACATCCACGCCGAGAATTTTCTCAATTCCGCCCTGCTGTTCAGCATATTGAACATCCGTTCAGCCCTCTGCCTATTTTCTACCAACGGACCCCGCCGGCGCGCAAGACGCTGTTCAATATCCTGAACAAATATTCTATACTTGGGACGATAACAATCTCTTATGGGAGCAGCGATGGCGGGCATGGAATCGAGTCCGGCAACAGCGGTGGAGCGGGCGTTGAACATTCTGGAAGCGGCGGCGCAGCGCCGTGAGGGGCTCACGAACTCGGAGATCAGCCGCAAGCTCACGATTCCCAAAAGTTCCGCCAGCTACATCCTGCGAACGCTGGAGCGGCGCGGTTACTTGCGCCGCGATGCGGAAACTGGGCGATACCGTCTGGGACTGAAGATTCTGAGTTTGGGTGGAGACGCGCAGGCCAATCTGGATATCGCCGATGTTTCTCTGCCATTCATGAGAGCGCTGGTGGAGAGGCTGCACCTGACGGTACATCTTGCCGTGCTGGATCAGGGGGAAGCGGTATACATCGAAAAAGTGGAGGCGCCGGGATTCTTCAAGGTGAACACCTGGGTGGGGCGCCGCATGTTTCTGCATTCGACCAGCGTGGGAAAATGTTTGTTGGCGTGGCTGCCAAAACAGGAAGCGGAAACCCTGGTGAAGCAGCAGGGCTTGAAGAAGCGCACGCCGAAAACCATTACGGCGGTGACAAGATTGTTGGCGGACCTCGAACACGTGAAGCAGTCGGGCTATGCCGTGGACGACGAGGAAAATAGTCTCGGCGCGCGCTGCTTGGGCGCGCCGATTTTCGATGCCATGGGAAATGTAGCGGCGGCGATTGGCGCGAGCGGCACGCTAACGCAAATGGATGAAGCCAATATGCCGAGAATCATCGAAGGGCTGAAAGAAACGGCTCGGCGCATCACGCGGCAATTGCTGCGGAGCGGGGCGGCAGGCGCCGCTTAGCACACCCCCCGACGCGCGAGACACTTCACTCTCGCCCGCAGGGGACAGCTTATTTTCCTTCGCTAGCGACGACGAGATTGTTCTTCACCGAGAAGACGTTGGGAACCTGGCTGGCTCGCAGGTTGGCGAGATTTTTGTCGCTCTCACTGTCCACGACACCCTCCAGCGTCGCGTTTCCGTTTTTGACGATAATGTGAATGGGCGGCACAGCTTGAATCGAGTAGCGCGAGAGGCCAGCATCGCCATATATGGCGCGGTACACAGCGCGGCGAAGTTGATCGTCCATCGGCGAGAGCGGCAAAACCTCGATGTTGTTCACGACCGACGCGACGCCCTCGATACTCTTCACGGCGGCCTCGGCATCGGATTTCAACGTCGGCCGTGTCACCTGCCCATAAAGAGTCACCGAATCGCCATCCACCTTATACGCGAGGTTGTCAAACACCGAATAGTACGGCAGCATGACCAGTTGATGGCGCACTTCCTTGATCAGTTTTTCCCGATACTTCGCTTCGCTGCGCTGTTTCTTCTCATCCTGCGGCCGGGAGGCCGCGGAGTCCGGCAATGCCATAAAGGGTGCGGCGACCAGAATGGCGAAAAGTAGGGCTCGAAATCTATCTCGCATGACTTCCTCCTACTGGATCATGGATGGTTATTTGGACCCGTTAGATTCAAGATGCAGGACAGCTGGGCGCATATCCCCAGGCCGTGCGCGGATGCTAGCATACTTCCAGTGAGGGTTGTCCATCGAATGCTGATGTCATGCAAGGAGAGTATTCTGAGGCGAGTCCCTTCTGCACAAACGTGGACGGTGGCTGAAGGAGCAGCGTAGTGCTTGTCATTGCACACCGCGGCGCCTCGGGCCACGCGCCGGAAAACACCATGGCCGCGTTCAAGAAGGCCGTGTCCTTGGGCGCCACCTTCATCGAAACCGACTTGCAGCTTTCGCGCGATGCGCACTTTGTGGCCATTCACGATGCCACTCTCGACCGCACCACCAACGGACAAGGCGCCGTGCATGATATGACGCTCGCGGAGTTGCGCCGTCTGGACGCAGGCTCCTGGTTCGGAAGCGAATATGCCGGCGAGCGCATTCCCACATTGGAGGAACTCCTGGAATTCTCCAAAAAAAACGACATCGTTTTTTATCTGGAAATGAAACCCGCCGGCTCCTGGGGCGGCGAACATGCGCTGATTGGCGCGCTGCGGGAATCGGGAGAAATCCCCCGGGCGGTGGTGATTTGCTTCGATCCAGCAATGGTCATGAGTTTGCGGAAGATCGAACCGACATTGATGACCGGATTGTTATACGACGGCCAGATCGAGAAACCGCTGGACAAAACCCTGGAAGTAGGCGCGCGCCAACTGGTGGCACGCGGCGACCTTGTGACTCCGGCGATGATCGCCGAGGCCCGCAAGAAAGATTTGCAGATTGTGTGCTGGACGGTGAATCATCCCGCGCACATGCGCATGCTGATGGCCGCGGGAGTGGACGGCATCATGAGCGATTACCCGGATCGCCTCGTTGCCTCCGTGAAAAAAGAAACCGAAATCATACCCTGAGATTGGGAAGCCGCGGCGGGAAACGAAACGTTGAACGATAGCGCGCAATCCAGCGCGCCTCACGAACCAGTCAGCAGAGCGTGAAGGGCGGCAAACTGGGAGAGACTCAGCTGCTCGGCGCGCGCGTCAGGCTGAAGATTTAGCGAGGCCAGCACGCCGCGGACACGGTCAGGTTTGGCGAGCGAGCGCAAGTTGTTCACCAGAGTCTTGCGCTTCAGTGAAAAACACAGTTTCACAAATTTAAGGAAACGCGTTTCGTCACCGAGGGCAAGCTTTGCCCGTTCACCAGGGAGGCGCAAGGCGACAAGTGCGGAAGTAACTTCCGGCGGCGGACGGAATGCCTCGCGAGGGATCTCGAAGACGAATTCGGGGCGGGCATAGAGCTGCGTGATGACGGAGAGATAGCCGTAGGCTTTCGTGCCGGGCTGCGCGGCAAGGCGCAGGGCGACTTCGGTTTGGATGACCACGTGTATTTCGTCAATGATTTGGGCGAACGAGAAGAGGTGGTGGAGAATCGGCGAGGTGATGTAGTAGGGAAGACTGCCATAGATTCGAACGCGCCGGCCAGAGGCAATGGCGCCGATGTCGGCTTCAAGAATGTCGCCGGGAACGATAGTGAGAGCGGGGTATTTCTGCGCCAGGCGGCGAAGCCCCGCCACAAAAGCCGGATCGAGTTCGATAGCGTAGACCGGAGCACGGGCGGCGAGAAGATGCTCGGTCATTTCTCCGTGGCCGGCGCCGAGCTCGATCCAGCAATGTTGATCGTCGTGCGGTAGCGGCACCGTGGAATGCGGCGAGACACGGATGGCTCGCGCGATTTGTTCGCGCCAGTCCAAGCTTTCCAAGAAATGTTGGCCGAGGCGTTGTCGAGCCATTGGGTGCAACAGTGTAGCAAGCGGCGGCAGCAGCCAGCGACATTTGCCGAGAGCTCGAACAACAGAAGGTGGACGGGAGCAGCTTAGGCGACCGTGCAGCGCTTGAGACGGACGCTACCGATTACGCCTTAGGAGCGGGCGGAGTGCTCACCACACGCGATGGAACTTGCGTCACGAGATGCTTTGGCGCAGGTTTCTTCTTGGGCTTCTTTTTTTCGCGTCCTCGTGCGTCTTTGTTTCCCATACCAAACAGCTTGCCACAGGTCGCAAAGCATAGCTAGAGGTCGTACTCGTCTAGTCGATTCGTGACACCCAACCTTTCGACAGTTGTTTTTTCCAATGGGTGACTAATTCCAGTGGAGTAGGTAGGCGAGCGACTGAAACGACGCGACAGATTGGCGGGCGGCGACGATCAAGTTCTCCCGCCCTATCCATGGCGAACAAAATACAAATTGAATTATTTCTTGGTGCGATGAAACATTTAAGACGCCAATGACACTACGTTCACATAGGTTCCTTATGCTGGTTCCAGCCATTGGCTACGGCGGCCAGAACGAACGGAGGGCCTGCCATGCACCCTATCTCTTCCCCGTCCAGGAGGATGAGCTCGCGCGTTGAAGCATCGGGAGACGTGTGGGTCTACTGGCAATGCGGCGGAAGCGAGGACCTTTCGCCCGTTCTTGACATGAGCATAGGAGGCTTGTTCATCCAGACACCGAAACGCAAGGCTGAGAACGTCCTGGCCCGGCTTCATTTTCTAGTGCCAGAAGGGCAAATCAGGGCCGACGCCGTTGTGCGGCATGCACGACCCGGAATTGGGCTGGGGCTAAAATTTAAAGCACTCAGCGAACAAGATCGTCCGCAACTGGCTGCTTTGTTGACGAGGCTGCGCGTGAAGCAGCACTCCACCAGAAAATCGTAATTCAGAGCTCGGGGTCGAGGAATTCCCTAGCCTCTTTCGAATGGCGCACCGGCACGAATTCGAAGTCGACTAGATCCCGCCATTGCACCGCCCACTCTTCCAACAAGCGTGCGTCGTCGCACTCCATCACCTGGAAGCAGCGATCGAAATTGGTTTCCACCCAACTCTCCACGTAGACGAGGCCTCGCGGAGCCATTCTCCCTTTCTCCCGGAAGCGGCGATAGACTGCCTTAGCACCCCGATTCTGGAAGCGTTCGATGATCATGTAGAGCATCGGAAATTACCCTTCTTTCCTTGGAAAGAATGTCGCACGCGAATTCACGAACTTACCGGCGATAAACGGAATCATTCGAATTCTTTCGCGCGAATCCTTCCCTCGGCGATAGAATCCTCAATCTGGCTCCCGCCACCACAAGATTATGCAAGCAAACATTCATCTTCGTCTCGCGATCCCGGAAGATGTTGGGGTTCTCCGCGAATTAATCGATGCCTCGGTCTGGGGTCTGCAGGCGCAGGACTATTCGCCGGCGCAGATGGAAGGTGCGCTCGAAACCGTTTTCGGCGTGGATAGTCGACTCATCGCGGATGGAACGTACATCGTTGCGGAGGCTATGCCCAAAGGCACGGATCAAGAGCAAGAGAGGAATAGGAAAGCGTTGCCGCTAATTGTCGGGTGCGGCGGCTGGAGCAAGCGAAAGACACTTTATGGAGGCGACCGCTGGACGGGACGGGAAGACGCACTTCTCGATCCAATCCGCGACGCCGCAAAGATTCGCGCCTTCTTCATTCATCCGCAATGGGCGCGCCGCGGCATCGGCACCCTGCTCCTGGAAGCTTGCGAGAATGCGGCAAGAGCAGCGGGGTTCACGCGTTTCGAAATGGGAGCGACGTTAACAGGCGCCAAGCTCTTCGCCACAAAAGGCTACGTTGCCGTGAAGCCCATCGCAATTCCACTCGTGAATGGCGAATCGCTTCCCGTTATTCACATGGAAAAACAGGCTTAGCACCGCATTCGAAAAGCCTTCGCTGGCCTCAGGCCTGATCTTTTTGCTTCTTCTCGATCAACAAAGGGGTTCGGGAGCTCTCATTTGCGTCGGACAGAAGAGAGTCCCGCTAGGTATAATGCCCGGCGATGAAATCATCCCTCGGTTTGCATCGGCGGGCGTACCGGATGTTTGCGCGCGTATTTCCGCGTTGCAGCATGATTTCGCAGGCGATCGCTTTCAATCTGTTCCTCGCGTTTTTCCCGACGCTACTGGTGGCCGTGGCCTTGGCGACCAGCCGGCTCGGCGGGAAAACCAGCCTGCTCGATTTGATAACGGACCTGACGGAGTTTTTGCCACCGGGGAGCCAGGCCATCGTTTCGGAGTTTTTGGTAAAGCGCGGCCCGGAGGCCTGGAAGCTCGCGGCACTGGGCTGGACGGGGATGTTGCTAGCTGGTTCGCAAGTGATGAAGCTGGTGATGGAAGGAATTCATGTCATTTACGACGACAAGGAGCCGCTCGGTTTTCTGCACCGTCAAATCCGCGGGCTGATGCTCCTGCTTGTGACTATGGCGCCGCTCTTGGCCGCCGCGATTCTCGGTGTCCTGGGCAAGCCTTTGCGGCACTGGCTTGGCCATGAGATCGGCAAACGCATTCTTCCTCAAGGGTGGTGGACCTTTTTTTTCCCCGCGGCGGCGTTTGTGCTGGCCATGCTGGCGCTGACGGTCATCTATCGCGTGGCGCGGCCGCAGGAAGACAGTCTGCGCAACGTGCTGCCCGGCGCCATGGTGGCGACGCTGCTCTGGTGGTTGGTGGATGTGCTCTTCGGAATTTATGTGCGGCGCGTGCCGTATAGCGTGGTCTATGGCGGCTTGGCGGCGGTGATTGGCTTGATCATCTGGATGCAGCTCTCGGCGGTGATTATTTTCCTGGGCGCCGCATGGAACGCTGAGTTGGCCGACAGCCGAAGGGCGGCGCAAGCCCGTGGGTGAGCAAGTGGTGCGCGTGGAATGTTACGCCGGGTACAAGGGCGACGAGCGCCCCGTCCGTTTGCACCTCGGTGGGTATTCGCTCGAAGTCGTAACCGTGGAAGATCGTTGGTACTCACCGGGCGCCACGTTTTTTCGCGTCGTAGTGGATGGCGGCGATCAATACGTCTTGCGCCATGAGGACGCGCAAGATGTCTGGTGTCTCAGCGCGTTTCGCGCAGTGCACCGCGAAACGGACTAAGATTGACACCTCGCTCTGTTGCAACTAGATTTAGTCAATGCTGACGGAGTGGAGGATGCAGAGTGCCCAGACGATTCCGTCGGTGTCCGGCTGCGCCGTTGAATGTTCGTTGGTCCGTTTTTCTCGGCGGCCTTGTTCTCCTCTTCGGATTTCCTACCGTATGTGCGCAGTCACCTCCAGCGCAAGCTTCTCAACAGGAAGCGCCTCCGAGCAGCCAGAAACCGGATGCCAAGCCCGCAAACGAAGAAATCGTGTCGCGCGACGCGCCGACGGCGTTTAAAGTGCGTGTCAACGTCGTCCTGGTGCGCGTCGTGGTGCGGGACAACAACGGCAAAGTCATCACCAACCTGAGAAAAGAGGATTTTCAACTCGCGGATAATCGCAAACCGCAAACCATTTCCAGCTTTTCCGTCGAGACCCCGGGCTCCCATGTGCCTGCGGTGAAATTGGATGCGGACTCCGGCGCGGCTCCCTCCGGAGGCACCCAGGTGAAGGCGCCGGAGCTGCCGCGTCGATTTGTCACCCTCTTTTTCGACGACCTGCATCTCTCTACGCAGGATGTCCTGATTTCGCGGCAAGCCGCTGCGAAACTCTTCGATGCCATGCAGGGTGACGACCGCCTGGCCATCTTCACCACCTCCGGCCAGGTGCAGCAGGAATTCACCGCCAATCGCGACAAACTCGATGAGGCGCTTCAGCGCATTGGGCCGCGGCCCCTTTCGAGCAAAAGCTCGTTCGACTGCCCGCCCATGACGTTTTACGAGGCCTATCAAATCATGCAGGTCAACGATCCCACCGCGTTGCAAGTTGCCGTCCAGGATGCGGCGGCATGCGCCGGAGGAGGAGCAGGTGCCACGGTGCTCGCGCAAGTAGCGGCGCAACGCGAGATGACCGCCGGGGAATCGGAAGTACAGTTCTCGTTCCGTAACCTCGATGCGCTGATCCGGCGAATGGGCGGGTTGCCAGGGCAGCGCGTCATCGTTTTGATGTCGCCGGGATTCTTCGTGACGCCTTCCACGCGCGAGTCTGGGGATATCATCGATCGAGCTACAAAGGCAAACGTGGTAATCAATACCATCGATGCCCGAGGCTTGTACGTTTCCTCGGTCTATGACGCAGCCAATCAGTCTCTGGGGGCCAACCCGGCTATTGCTGCGATTCGCACGCAATTCATCGCTACTGAAGAAATGATCCAGGACGACGTCTTGGCGGAGCTGGCGGACGGCACTGGCGGAACCTTCTTTCACAATCGCTACGACATTGATCAAGGGCTGTTGCAGGCCGCCGCCGAGCCGGAAGTGTCCTATGTCCTCGGGTTTTCGCCGCAGAACCTGAAGTTAGACGGAAAGTACCACCACCTGAAAGTGACCTTCGCCGCGAAGCAGAAATGGACCTTGCAGGCTCGCCATGGGTATTTCGCGCCGCACGAAGTGGCCGATCCGGAAGCGGCCGCGAAAGAGGAGATTCAGCAGGCCATCTTCTCCCAGGAAGAATTGCATGATCTTCCAATCGAGTGCCAAACACAATTTTTTAAGGGCGCGAAAGGCGTGCGCTTGACGGTGGAGGCGCGCGTCGAAACCAAGGGGCTGAAATTTCGCAAGGCCGAGGACCGCAACAAAGACAAGCTGACCATCGCGACGGTAATCTTCGACGAAAACGGAAACCTCTTAGCGGGGTTGGAAAAGGTTGTCGAAATGCGATTGAAGGATGACACGCTTCAACGTATCAACAAAACAGGCATCAGCGTGCGATCGAGCTTTGATCTGCAACCCGGAACTTTTTTGGTTCGAATCGTAGTCCGGGATTCCGAAGGAACGCAAATGGCCGCGATGAATCGTGGCGTGGTGATTCCGTACTGAAGGTTGTCTCGGGCACGCGCCGAATCCGTTGGCTTAAAAATTACTGCAGGAGTATAGTTGACCCACTAGCCTGTATGGAGCATCCGCCAGGTTGGCGCTGCACTCGGTTTCGCGCGCTCCGGGGGATGGGGGTTTCAGAAGGGCAAGGATGTTTTACCCACGGCTATTCCCGGACTTCCGGCGTATCTCTTTCCTGCTTTCTCTCTGTTGCGTCTTATTACCCGTTAAGAATCTCTGGGCCCAGGCGGCCGCTCCTCCGGCCACGCCCCCGCAAGAGGCGTCGGCAAAGACGGATCCCCCCACGCAACCTTCGCAAACGCCCTCTTCTGGAGACACGGCAGAGGTTTCAAGCCATGACGGTCCGGCTACTTTCAAAGTGCGCGTCAACCTGGTTCTGGTTCGCGTGGTCGTGCGCGACGCCCAGGGCAAGGTCGTTCCCAATCTCAAGAAGGAGAACTTCCAGCTCTCCGACAATCGCAAACCTCAAATGATTTCCTCGTTTAGCGTGGAGACTCCGGAAGCGCATACGGCTTCGGCGGTGGCATCGCCTGGGACTTCCGAAGGATATTCGTCAAGCACGGATGTGATTGCGGGAAAAGCGACTGTGATGCCCCAGCGATTCGTCTCCATGGTTTTCGACGATATCCACTTGTCCATGGAAGACACCACCTTCCTGCGCGATTCGGCGACGCGATTTTTTGGAGCGCTCGCGCCAAGCGATCGCGTGGCGTTTTACACCACCTCTGGGCAGTTTAAACAGGAATTCACAAATGATCGGGATGCCATGAAGAAAGCTTTATTCGGAATCATCCCGCGCCACACGTCGGACGACAACTTTCATGACTGCCCTGACGTGAGCTACTACCAGGCGGACTTGATTGAGAACAGACGCGACTCGCAGTCGCTGGCGGTTGCGGCGGAGGAAGCCGTCCAGTGCGCATTCAATGGCGATGAAACCAAAATCGCTCAGGCGCAAATCCTGGCGGACACGGCGGCACAGCGGGCCCTTGTTAAAGGAGACTCCGACACAGACTATGCCTACCGGCATCTCGAGGAGATCGTGCGACGCTTGTCCAGCATGCCTGGACAGCGAGTGCTTGTCTTTGTTTCACCGGGGTTCATCATGTCTTCGCTGCAGTTGGAGGCTTCCGATTTAGTCGATCGCGCCACGCGTGCCAATATCGTGATCAATACCATCGATGCGCGCGGGCTATACGCACCAGATGTATTGGGGGACATTGCTAATCCTCCGCGAGACACCATCCGCACTGCCGGGTTCAAGACCACCTATCGCGTTGCGGCGCAGGCCGCCCAGGAAGATGTTCTTGCTCAATTTGCGGATGGCACCGGCGGCAGGTTTTTTCATAACCGCAACGACGTGGATGAAGCCATGCGCGAAGCGGCTGCGGCGCCTGCTTTCTCTTATTTGCTGGGATTCTCCCCACAGAACCTGAAAATCGATGGGCGTTATCACACCTTGAAGGTCACGCTCACGAACAAGGAAAAGTTTAGCATCCAGGCGCGGCAAGGATACTACGCGCCAAAGTCCGCGGAAGATCCCGTGGAGGCCGCCAAGCAGGAAATGCAGGAGGCGCTGTTCTCGCAAGAGGAAATCCGCGACCTGCCGGTGGATCTGCAGACACAGTATTTCAAGAAGGACGAGCTGGGGGCGCGCCTCGCGGTGCTCAGCCGCTTTGACTTGAAGGGCATACACTTCCGGAAGGCCGAGGGGCGAAACAAGGATCAATTGACGATCGTGACCGGGATCTTCGATGAAAACGGGAATTTTGTGACCGGCGGCGAAAAGGTCGTGGACATGAAACTGTTGGACACGACGTACGACCGGCTGAGCCATTCGGGGTTCACGGTGAAATCGAGCTTTGACGTGAAGCCTGGTACGTACCTCGTTCGACTTGTCGTGCGCGACGCCGAAGGCGCGCAAATGGCGGCGCGCAACGGAGCTGTCGTCATACCATTCTAGGATTGAGCAGACTTGGTGGAGGAGCACATGAACACTGTGAAAAACGACTGGCGAAAAATTCGGTCGGCCGCGTGCTTGGTGACAGGCCTTGCGTGCCTTGCCCCCAATCCTTCAGGGGCCCAAGAGCAGCCTCCTGCGGAGGTCTCCGCCCAGCAAGGGCCGGTCGTGGTCATCAAAAAGGAATCGAAGCTCGTGCTTGTGGACGCGGTGGTCAGGGACAAGAAGGGCAACTACGTCCATGACCTTGCGAAAGATGACTTCAAAGTTTTCGAGGACAACAAGGAACAGCCGGTCTCAACGTTTTCTGCCGGTATGGATCCCGCCACTCCCACCGTCGGCGGCAGACGCTACCTCATCTTGTTCTTCGATAATTCCACGATGGCGGCGCCGGATCAGATCCAGGCGCGGGGTGCGGCTACAAAATTTATCGAAGCGAATGCCGGCCCGGACCGCCTGATGGCCGTGGTGGATTTTGGCGGCACGCTCAGAATCGTTCAGAATTTCACCGCTAACGCCAATTTGCTCCGCGCGGCAGTTTCCGGAGTAAAAAACTCCGCGGTGGACCCCAACGCCGCGGATCCCGTAACGCTCGCATCCAACGCTTCCAACGCACCACTGGGAGCAGGGCCCACCATAGGATCTTCTTCGCTGACGAACGCAGCCGCGGATTTCGGCGCGCGCAGCATGCTTCTGGCCATCCGGAGTCTCGCAAAGAATCTTCGCACCGTGCCCGGGCGGAAGATGGTGGTCTTGTTCTCGGGAGGATTCCCGCTGACCAACGACAACGAATCGGAGCTGACCGCGACGATTGACGCCTGCAACAAAGCCAACGTTGCCATCTATGCTTTGGATGCGCGTGGATTGGTGGCCCCGGGCGGAGTCACGCACAGAGTTGCGCCGAACGGCAAGTCGCGCGCTGCGTCCGCGCATTCCTATTCGACCGGATCATCGGCAAAGCCAAGGCTCCTCCTGGCAGCCTATCCCGCAAGCACCATGCTTGAACCTCAGCACGGCGGAGGTCCGGGTGGTGGCGGCGGTGGCGGCCATGGTGGCGGCGGTGGTGGTACCGGGGGCGGCGGAACGGGTGGCGGGGGAACGGGCGGCGGTGGAACCGGCGGCGGGCGTGGCGGCTCCGGCGGGACTGGCGGTGGGACTGGCGGCGGGACCGGAGGAAAAGGTGGTACAGGCGGCACAGGCGGCGGGGGCACCCGCGGCGGCAGCGGAACGCCAGGCTCTAACTACAACAACCCCTACAGCAACTCGCAGTACAACCAGGCACGTTCGCTGCTCCCTCAATTGCCAACTTCGACTTCGACGAACCAGCAAGTCCTGGCAGCTCTGGCCATCGGGACCGGAGGCTTCACCATCTTCAACACCAACGATTTGCTCGGAGGCCTCGAGCGCATTGGCCGTGAGCAAAACGAGTTCTACATTCTCGGATATGTTCCGCCGGACACGCCGGAGGGCAGCTGCCACGGCCTGAAAGTAAAGTTGAACAAGGGTGGGATGGAGGTTCGCTCGCGCACCTCGTATTGCAACGCAAAAACAACGAATGTTCTCGAAGGGCGGCCGGTCGAAAAGCAGTTGGAGTCGCACGCTTCGGGGACGCAAATGGGTTCGATTCGTGGCGTGATGGAGACGCCGTATTTCTATACCGCGCCAAACGTCGCGCGCGTGAACCTCGCGATGGAAATCCCGCCGGACTCTGTGCAGTTCAACAAAGACAAAGGGAAGTACCACGCGAATCTGAACGTTCTGGGCATCGCTTACCGCCCCGACGGTTCCATCGGCGCGCGCTTCAGCGATACCGTCAATCTGGATCTCGAAAAAGACGAATGGAAGCAGTTCACCACCAGCCCCTATCATTACGAAAATCAGTTCGATGCGGCGGCCGGCACGTACAAGCTCACCGTCGTCCTGAGTGCCGGCGGAGACGCGTTTGGAAAATTCGAAACTCCCCTCACCATTGATCCTTACGATGGCCAACACTTCAGCCTCGGCGGACTCGCGCTTTCCAACTCTCCGCAGCGCGTCAACGACATGTCCGCGAGCGTGGGCGCGGCGCTTCTCGAGGACCGCACACTTCTTGTGGTGAAGGGCGTGCAGATTCCTCCCTCAGGCTGCAACCGCTTCAAACACACTGACAGCGTCGTTTTATATTCCGAAATTTACGAGCCGCTTCTGACCTCGGCGGCGCCGCCGGTCGTGGGCATGGGTTATCGCATTTTCGACCGCGCCACGAACACGCAAGTATTTTTCAGCGGAGTGCAGCATGCCGATGAATTCGTCCAGAAAGGGAACCCGGTGATCCCCGTCGGAATGAAGTTGGCATTAAACGATTTAAAGCCGGGCTCGTATCGATTGATGTTGCAAGCGGTGGACAGCGCCAACAATCATGCGCCGGACCGCGTCGTGGATTTCGACATCACGCAATAGGCTGGTGCGCCGATCTCTGGCGGCTCAGCTTTCTTTCCTCGGCTTCAGACCCGAGCCGAGCGGGCCGTACTTTCTCTGTGAAAGGGCGTCCTCGCGTCCAAGCCCTTGTCGAACTAAGTCTTTTCTCACCTGTACTTTGGGCCGTGGTAAGGATTCGACACGGCTTCTGCAGTTCTGCAACTTCTCTACCGGTCCGGGGTTATTCTAAAAGTGACCGGCAACCCAAAGAGCATGCCATTGCGTAGGAGAGTGCCATGAGGCCGCAACAGCCCCCCGCCTCCTCATTTTTTCTTAGTGTTCCCGCAATTTCCACCTCGCCGAGGTCTTTCCTGGCGGCGATTCTTTCATTTGCCTGTATTTTTTCGCTGGGCGTGGATCTCCCGGCACTGGCCGCGACTCCGGCGGCAAAGGACAAAAAGCAAAAGCCGGATCCTGCGCTGAAAGGGCTGCCGATCACCGAGCTCAGCGCCGACGAAGCCATTCTTCACGCCTTGAATCGCCTGGCTTACGGCCCGCGGCCAGGAGACCTCGAGCACGTCCGCCAGATGGGCTTGGCGAAATGGATCGATCAGCAGCTCAATCCCAACTCCATCGAAGACAAGGGTCTGGAAGCGCGTCTCCAGAATTATCCGACCCTCCGAATGTCTACCGCGAGATTGATCGAAGAATATCCGCAGCCCAAGCAGGTGGAAAAGCAGGCGGAGAAGCGCGCCGTGGCTGTGGTGGAAACGGCGGACCAGCGCCGCTCGGATGCCGCCGCGCAAACAATTGCGCGCGAAATGCAACCGGGGCAAGGACAAAGACAAGCTCCAGCCTCGACCGCGCCAGCAGACGTTTCTCAACGAACAGCGGAGAGCACGACAGCCAAACAAGAAATGACCGATGCGCCCGCTCCAATGAAGCAAGAGCAGCCACAAAGCAATCCCCCGCAGAACGGTGCGGGGCAGCGCAACGCGCTCGGCGGCGGCGATCCCAACAATGTGCCGCGCACCATCGCGGATGACAGCAAGCGGCCGCCGCGCATTGTGGCCGAGCTGTCCATGGCCAAAGTCACCCGCGCCCTTTACAGCGAGCGGCAATTGCAACAGGTCATGGACGATTTCTGGTTCAACCACTTCAACGTGTTCGCCGGCAAAGGTGAGGACCGCTACTACCTGACGTCCTACGAACGCGACGCGATTCAGCCTCATGCGCTGGGCAAGTTCAAGGACCTTCTAACCGCCACGGCGAAAAGCCCTGCAATGCTTTTCTATCTGGACAATTTTCTGAGCGTTGATCCGCGAGCCGCGCAGCGTGCGGCGGCCCAGCGCGCCATGCGCCAGCAGATCCGCAATGGGCGCTTCGGCGGGCCACCCCCGAATGCGCAGCAGGTGGCGAAGAAAAATGACCGCGGGCTCAACGAGAATTACGGCCGCGAATTGATGGAATTGCACACGCTCGGCGTGGACGGTGGCTACACCCAGAAAGACGTCACCGAAGTCGCGCGCTGCTTCACCGGCTGGACGATTGAAAAGCCGCGTCAAAATCCGAATTTCAAATTTGACGACAAGTTGCACGATTACGATTCGAAGTTCGTGATGGGCACCAAGATTCACGCCGGTGGAATGAAGGATGGCGAAGAAGTGATTGATATTCTAGTGCGTCATGCGAGCACTGCGAAATTTATTTCCACGAAACTTGCGCGCCGCTTTGTTTCCGACAATCCGCCGCAGTCGCTCGTGAACCGCATGGCGCAGACCTTCCAATCGAGCGATGGCGACATTCGCGCAGTGCTGAAGACCATGATCTGGTCGCCGGAGTTCTGGTCCCGCGATGCATACCGCGCCAAGATCAAGACGCCGTTCGAATTGGTCGTGTCTGCCGCGCGCACCATGGGTTCGGATGTGGACACGCCGATGCCGCTCGTGCAGTGGGTCGGACGAATCGGCGAGCCGCTTTATCAATGCCAGCCCCCAACCGGTTATTCCGATAAAGCGGATGCATGGGTGAACACTGGAGCGCTGTTGAACCGGCTGAATTATTCCTTGGCTTTGGCGGGCAACAAGATGCGCGGCGCGCGCACTGACGTGGCTTCGCTCCTCGGTGTTGATCCGTCGGCGGATCCCAGGGCGGCGCTCGATCGAGCTGTGCAGGTTTTTCTCGGCGGCCAGGCTGGGCCTACGACCGTGGAGACGCTGGAAAAGCAGCTTGATAATCCGCAAGTCTTGCAGGCCAAGCTCGACGACGCGCACCGGCAAGTGGATCTCGGTGTGGTTGCAGGATTGGTCCTAGGCGCGCCCGAATTTCAGCGCCGGTAATGGTGAGCGAAGAGAGGTCGCGATGAGCTACAAATGTTGCGAAGGCGTACGAGGCCTGAAATTTTCCCGCCGCTATTTCATGAAGCAAGGTGGCATCGCCATGGTCGGTCTGAGCGCCATGCCGGCATTCTTGCAGCGCGCCGTGGCCGCCACGCCCATGCCCAACAAGAAGCAGCTCGTCGTGCTTTTCCAGCGCGGCGCCGCGGACGGCCTCAATATCGTCGTACCCTTCGGCGAGCCGAATTATTACCGCTTGCGTCCGTCCATTGCCATTCCGCAGCCGAAGCGCGGCGGCGGAGACGCAGCCATCGATCTCGACGGATTTTTCGGATTGCATCCGAGCCTCGCTCCCCTCGAACCGCTCTTCCACAAAAATCAGCTCGCCATCGTGCACGCTGCGGGCTCACCCGATCCGACGCGCTCGCATTTTGACGCGCAGGATTTCATGGAATCCGGCACGCCGGGCCTGAAATCCACCGAAGACGGCTGGCTGAATCGCGCCATCGAAATCGTTCCGCAAGAAAATGCTTCGCCGTTCCGCGCCGTTGCCATGGGCCAGAATCTCCCGCGCATGCTGCAGGGAAGTGCGCCCGCCATCGCTCTGCCGGATTTAAAGCAATTCAAGGTGATGGCGCAGGCCCCGGGTACGGGCCAAATGGTCGAAGGCGGTTTCGAAGCCATGTACGCGCAGTCCGTGGATCATGCTTTGCACGGCACGGGCACCGAAACGTTTGAAGCCATCGATCTCCTTCGCAAAGCAGATCCGTCCAAATATCAGCCGGAAAACGGCGCGCAGTATCCTACGAGCCGCCTCGGCCAGAGCTTGCAGCAGATTGGGCAGCTCCTCAAAGCCAATATTGGCGTAGAAGTTTTGTTCGTGGATTGCGGCGGCTGGGACAATCACGTCAACGAAGGCGGCGTGCAAGGCCAGCTTTCGAATCTGCTGAAGGATCTCGGCCAGGGCCTCGCCGCATTTCATCAGGACCTGGGCGATCGTATGCAAGACGTTGTCGTCATAACCATGAGCGAGTTCGGCCGCACCGCCAAGGAAAACGGCAATCGCGGCACGGATCACGGCCACGCCAACTGCATGTTCCTGATGGGCGGCGACGTGAAGGGCGGCCAGGTTTACGGCAAGTGGCCCGGCCTGAATGATCACCAGCTCAACGAAGGACGCGATCTCGCACTCACCACGGACTTCCGCTCCGTCGTCGGAGAAGTTCTTTCGAAGCACATTGGCGTGAACGAATTGAAGACCGTCTTCCCCGGCTTCGACAACAACCCACGCAAGTTCACCGGCCTCATCCGCTCGTAGCCTTATTCCATCTGAGGAAACAGCTCATGGACGTTCCTCGTGCCATACCAGCCAGGGCGCCCTCTCACCGCTCTGAAAGAAGGACGCCAGTGCGCGAATCGCTTCGGACGTTGTGATATTCCACGAGGCGGGGTACAAATCGCGCTGCCCATTCGCCAGGTAGTACTCAATCACGGCGTTTTTCGGTCCGGCATAATCAGGATTGCGGGTAGAGAATCCTGAATCCCCTTCATGATATACGCACATCATCCAAGCGGCATCTCCGTTCACGAGTGCGCAAGCCGCGGGCCACCCGCCGGGCCGCCGCAGCCAAACTTCGGAGTAGCGCCTGCGCCGAACTTGCTCGAGCCGCGTCTGAAGCTCCCCGACGTCTGCGACCTCAAATACGTCCTTGTTTACTTGTAGCTCCATGAGCCAGCACCTCTGGCCAAACCCGGAAAGCCTGGATGATTATCTCTCGATTTGCGTTAAACCTGGGGCGTGACATTTCTTCGATGATGGCGGCAGCCAAAAACGCAGAACGGGACAGCCAGTGGCCGCCCCGTCCCATGATTTTTGCAATTTAAACTGTCAGCTCTATGGTTTTGCGCACTGGCCGCGTTTCGCTAAGCCGCCGAACCCCGAATGCGCATGCCGTAGAACGAACGGTAGACGAAGGTGAAGGAAACCACGAAGAAGGCCGCGGCGAGAATGTGCGTCAAACCGCTGCCCTGGCTGGCCGTCATTTGCACCGCCAGTTCAACAGCCAGCAAGCCAAAGAGCGTGGTGAACTTGATGACCGGATTCAGCGCCACCGATGAGGTGTCCTTGAAAGGATCGCCAACCGTGTCGCCGATGACCGTGGCGTCGTGCAGTGGTGTGCCTTTCTGTTTCATTTCGACTTCCACGATTTTCTTGGCGTTGTCCCACGCGCCGCCGGCGTTGGCCATAAAGATGGCTTGATATAAGCCGAAAATGGCGATGGAGAAGAGGTAGCCGATGAAGAAGAACGGCTCGACGAAGGCAAAGGCCAGCGTGGCGAAGAAGACCGCGATGAAAATGTTGAGCATGCCCTTCTGCGCGTACTTCGTGCAGATCTCGACGACTTTCTTGCTGTCGGCGATGCTCGCGGCGGCCGCACCATCCAGTTTGATGTTGGCTTTGATGAACTCCACCGCGCGGTAGGCGCCCGTGGTCACCGCCTGGGTGGAGGCGCCGGTGAACCAGTAAATCATGGCGCCGCCGGTGACGAGGCCGAGCACGAACGGCGCATGCAGGAGCGAGAGATTGTTCACGTTTTCGGAGAGGCCGTGCGTCAGCGCCATGATGATAGAGAAAATCATCGTGGTGGCGCCGACGACCGCCGTCCCGATGAGCACAGGCTTTGCAGTAGCTTTGAACGTGTTTCCCGCACCGTCGTTGGCTTCCAGCATTTCCTTGGCGCGCTCGAAGTTCACGTCAATGTTGTAGTCTTTCTTCAGTTCCTGTTTGATGCCCGGGACTTGCTCGATCAGCGAAAGTTCATAAACCGATTGCGCGTTGTCCGTCACTGGGCCGTAGGAATCAACCGCGATAGTGACTGGCCCCATGCCGAGAAATCCGAAGGCGACCAATCCAAAGGCAAACACCGCTGGTGCCAGCATTTGGTCGCCAAGTCCCATCGTGCTGATGAGGTAGCCCACGGACATCAGCAGGACCATTGCCAGCCCGATGTAGTACGCCGAGAAATTTCCCGCGACGAATCCTGAAAGAATGCCTAGCGATGCACCGCCTTCTTCTGCCGATGTCACAACTTCCTTCACGTGCCGCGAATTGGTGGAGGTGAAGACCTTCACCAGTTCGGGAATCAGGGCGCCGGCGAGCGTGCCGCAGGAAATGATGGTCGCCAGTTTCCACCACTGCGTACTATCGCCACCAAGCGTCGGAATAATCAGCGAAGAAATCACGTAAGTCAGCGCAATCGATACGAAGGACGTGATCCATACCAGCGAAGTCAGCGGCGTCTCGTAATCCATCTCATCGGCGTTCCCGAACCGCGCTTTGGCAATAAACCCGTTGATGAAGTAAGCCGCGGCGCTGGCGATGAGCATCACAATGCGCATCACGAAAATCCACACGAGCAATTGGATCTGCAACGTTGGATTCTTCACCGCAAGCAATATGAATGTGATCAGCGCGACGCCCGTGACCCCGTACGTTTCGAATCCATCCGCACTTGGTCCAACGGAGTCGCCGGCGTTGTCTCCCGTACAATCGGCGATGACGCCGGGGTTGCGCGCGTCATCCTCTTTGATCTTGAAAACAATCTTCATCAAATCGGAGCCGATATCCGCAATTTTTGTGAAGATCCCACCGGCGATGCGCAGCGCGGCCGCGCCGAGCGATTCGCCGATGGCGAAGCCGATGAAACACGGCCCAGCGTAGTCACCTGGAACAAAAAGCAGAATAAATAGCATCATCAGTAGCTCAACGCTGATGAGCATCATGCCGATGCTCATCCCGGCTTCGAGTGGTGTGTGATAAATCGGATACGGCTTGCCGCGCAGACTGGCGAATGCCGTGCGCGAATTTGCAAACGTGTTCACGCGAATGCCGAACCACGCCACGCCGTAACTTCCCGCGATTCCCACAAGACTGAAAATCAAAATGATAGGAAGAGTGACCGCCGTGGGATGCACCGGAGCGAGCCAGCCGAAGTAAAGAACGATCACCACGGCGATGAAAACCCACAATATCATCAGGAACTTGCCCTGCGTGATGAGATACGTTTTGCAGGTTTCGTAAATCAGCTCGGAAATGTCGCGCATGGACTTGTGCACCGGCAGATTTTTCAGGCGCGTATAAATCGCCAGGCCAAAAGCCAGTCCAAACACGCAAATCGCGATGCCGAAGAGCAAAAGTTTGTGGCCGTCAATCCCAAGAAACGTCACTTGAGAAAGATCGGGAAGCTTCAGATTTGCTTCCCCGCCTGCTTCGTCGGCCAGCGCCGAGGCAGCCGCGAGCAGTGTGAGCGCAGCTGCTGCTGCGCCGAACTTGCTGAATCTACAGCCGACAGACCAGGCACGTGCAAGCCAGGTTCGCATTCGAATTCCTCCGCGCATCAATTGTTCACAGGCATTTGTAGAGTAATTGCTTCCCGGCAGAGCCGTTTCCGGCACACTTTTTCGAACGAGCACCCTCAGGTGCAACCGCAAATCGAATTGTTCTCATTCCACCGGGAAGAGGCCGCCGCGCGCCGCTCCGGGACTACCCCAAATACCCCAGGCGAAGCACCCTTACGACTAGGCGTACGGGCTGGCACAGAGCGATGATTTATAACATTTAACCAATGAGGGGTCAAACCGTGCCTTATGGATGGAGCCTGCAGCCCCGTATCGCCTCGGATACCAAGTCGCCTCGTTTTTGCAAAGCGATGGTAACATGCCAGAATCATTTGTCTGCGAATAGGCCTAGCGGGACGGGGGTTCATGGGTACCAAGCCGATGCTGGAAGCGGCGCCGAGCGCCGGCGCAGCGCAAAACGTGCGTCACGATTGGAAACGGGCGGAAGTCGAGGCCATTTACCGCACGGCGCTGCCGGAGTTGGTGTTTCGCGCCCAAACAATCCATCGTCAATTTCACTCGCCCGACCGCGTGCAAACATGTCAACTCATCTCTATTAAGACCGGAGGTTGCCCCGAGGACTGCGCGTACTGTCCGCAAAGCGCGCATTACGAGGCGGGCGTGGAGCGCGAGGGCCTGCTCGATCCGCAGCATGTGATCGAGGTGGCGCAGGAAGCGGCGGGCCGCGGCGTGACGCGCTTCTGCATGGGAGCGGCGTGGCGGCAGGCGCCGGAAGGCAGGGAATTCGAAATCGTACTGGAGATGGTGCGCGGCGTCTCCGCGTTGGGCATGGAAGTATGCTGCACGCTGGGCATGCTGACGGTAGTACAAGCTGCGAAGCTGAAAGACGCGGGGCTGACCGCGTATAATCACAATCTGGATACTTCGCCGGAATTTTATGGTTCGATTATCACCACGCGCGTTTATGAGGATCGCTTGAAAACGCTCGCGGCTGTGCGCAAGGCGGGCATCACGGTTTGTTGCGGTGGAATTCTGGGCATGGGAGAGTGTGCAACGGATCGCATCGGTTTGCTGCACCAATTGGCAACGCTCGAACCGCATCCGGAGAGCGTGCCCATCAATATGCTCGTGCGCGTGGAGGGAACGCCGCTGGCGGCGATGCCGGCGCTGGATCCGTTGGAGATGGTGCGCGCCATCGCGACGGCGCGGTTTCTTATGCCCGCTTCGCGCGTGCGACTGGCCGCGGGACGCAAACAACTCTCACCGGAGGCGGTTACGCTTTGCTTTCTTGCGGGGGCCAATTCGATTTTTGTCGGAGAAAAACTCTTGACCACTCCGAATCCCGGTCCCGATGAAGACGCGCAATTGCTGCAATCCTTGGGGATGAAGCCACTCGAATCGCATGCCATCTAACTTTCACGATGAGTTTCAGCGCGAATTGGAGACGGGACTTCGCGAGCTCGAAGCAAAGAGCGAGTTGCGATCGCTGACGGAAATATGCGGCGTAAATCTTTGCTCGAACGATTATCTTGGTCTCGCTGAAAATCCGGCGCTGAAAGAAGCAGTTCTCGAAGCGGTGCGCGAGTCGACGCGAATTGGCGGTACGGGTTCGCGTTTGCTCTCGGGACAGGCCGCGATCTGGAGCGAAGTGGAAGAAGAGTTCGCGCGGTTCGCCGGAACCGAAGCGGCGCTTTATTTTGGCAGCGGCTATGCGGTCAATCTGGGCGTACTTACTTCATTACTGAAGAAAGAGGATGTGGTTTTTTCGGACGAACTAAATCATGCGAGCCTCATTGATGGCATGCGGCTTTCCGGCGCACGAAAAGTAATTTATCCGCATCTGGATTTAAATGTGCTTGAGAACGATTTGCAAAAGTATGAGGGCGAGCGTTGCCGCAAACTGGTCGTGACCGAAAGCGTTTTCAGCATGGATGGTGATGTCGCTCCGGTCACGGAGATTTTCGCGCTCGCGGATCGCTACGGAGCCGGTGTTATCGTGGATGAGGCGCACGCCACTGCTGTGCACGGCCCATCGGGGCGGGGAATTGCGGCCGCAAGTGGATGCGCCGATTTTCTTGTTGCTGCCATGCATCCCTGCGGGAAAGCGCTCGCCGGCGCCGGGGCGTTTGTTTGTGGAAGCGCCGTTTTGAAAGAACATCTTATCAATCACGCGCGGACGTTTGTTTTCAGCACGGCGCAGCCGCCGTATATGGCTGGTCAGATTCGCGCGGCCCTGCGGTTGGCCCTTGCGATGGACAATGAGCGCGTGGAATTGCACGCGCGGTCGCAGCGATTTACCGCCGCGCTGCGGTCTCAGGGATGGGACACGGGAAATAGCACCACGCAAATTGTGCCTGCGCTGATTGGCGAAAACGAAGAAACACTCGCCGCAGCCGATTTCCTGCAACAGGACGGGTTTGCGGTGCGCGCGGTCCGGCCGCCCACGGTCCCCCGGGGCGGTGCGCGCTTGCGTTTTTCGCTGACGGCCGCGATTGGCGACGCCGCGCTGCTGCGTTTGGAGAATTCATTGCATCATTGGCGCGACCTTGCATGTAGATCCATTGCGGCAGGACGGTCATGAGGCACCATTTTTTCATTACCGGCACGGACACGGGAGTCGGAAAGACGACGCTCTCCGCGCTGCTTTGCGCGGCGCTCGATGCGGTGTATTGGAAGCCGATCCAGACGGGCACGTTGGAAGGCTCGGATCGCGTGACGGTCATGCGGCTGGCGGGGATAGGAACGGATCGCACGCTCGATGAAGTGTATAAGTTTGTCCCGCCGGTTTCGCCGGACCTGGCGGCGCGCTGGGCGGGAGTGGAAATCGATCTGGGACGAATCAACATGCCCAGCAGTTTGATTAATGACTGGCTGATCGTCGAAGGCGCGGGCGGCGTGCTAGTGCCCATCAACCAGAAGCAGTTCATGCTGGACATGATGGTGAAATTCAAATTGCCGGTGGTGGTTGCAGCGCGCAGCAGCCTCGGCACGGTCAATCACACGCTGCTGACGCTCGCGGCGCTGCACGCGGCGGAGCTTCCGGTGCATGGCGTCGTGCTGATTGGCGACCAGAACCGCGAAAACCGCGAAACCATCGAGCGCTTTGGGCATGTGCGCGTGATCGGTGAAATTCCAAAACTGCCGAATTTGCATCGCACCGCGCTCATGCAGGTTTTCATGAACCATTTCGATCGCGCGGCCTTTGCGCAATAGTTGCGCAGAATGAATTCCGTGCTGCGCATCTGGCATCCCTTCACAAATTCCGCTCTGGATCCTCCGCCGCTGCAAGTCGAGCGGGCGGAAGGAGTTTATCTCTATACAAAAGACGGACGCAAAATCCTGGATGCGATTTCATCGTGGTGGGTGAATCTCCACGGGCACACGAATCCGCGGATTGTCGCGGCCGTTGCTGCGCAAGCGAGAAAATTGGAGCACGTCATTCTCGCGGGATTCACGCACGAAGCCGCGGAAGAATTGGCGAAGCGATTGCGAAAATGGCTGTCGCCGGAGCTGACGCATTTATTTTTTTCGGACGATGGCTCGACGGCCGTCGAAGTGGCACTAAAAATCGCCGTGCAGTTTTTCAGCAACCAGAAGCGCGGCGAAAAATGCGAAATCGTGGCGTTGGAGCACGGCTATCACGGCGATACCGCCGGGGCGATGTCCGTCAGCGATGATTCGCCGTTCACGGAACCATTTCGCGCCATGCGCTATCCGGTTCATCGCGTGCATTCGGCGTATTGTTACCAGTGCCCGGTGGGATTGAAGCGCGAGTTCTGTCACATCGAATGCGCGCAGCAACTTGAATCGTTGCTGGCGGAACGCGCCGACAAGATTGCCGCGGTGATCGTCGAGCCGCTGTTGCAAGGCGCGGGCGGGATGATCGTGCACCCGGTAGAGTTTCTGCAGAAGGTGCGGGCGCTTTGCACGAAGCACGACGTATTGCTAATCGCAGATGAAGTGCTTACGGGCTTTGGGCGAACGGGCAAAATGTTCGCGTGCGATCTCGCAGGCGTCACGCCCGACCTCATGTGTTTATCGAAGGGAATTACCGGCGGATTCCTGGCGATGGGCGTGACGCTTTGCACCGATCGCGTTGAGAATGTATTTCGGAGCGAAAACAGGAAACACACTTTTTATCACGGACATTCGTATACGGGGAACGCGCTGGCGTGCGCGGCGGCCAATGCCAGTTTGCAGATTTTTGACGATGAACCCGTATTTGACCGCATTGCATCGATCACTCGGATTCATGGGGAGCGCCTGGAGCAATTTCGCAGTCTTCATCAGGTGGGCGAAACGCGGCAGATTGGGATGATTGCAGCGATCGAGTTGCGCGCGGAGGATGCGGGTTATCTGTCCGCGATGCGTCCGAAGCTGTATCCGTTTTTTCTGCAACGGGGAGTTCTGTTGAGGCCGCTGGGGAATGTGGTTTACGTTTTGCCGCCCTACGTGATTTCGGCAGATGAATTGCACCGTGTGTATGACGTGATTCAGGAAGCCATTCAGACGCTGCTCTGAGGCTTGTGATTGTGTTGCTAGAGTTTGCGATCTTTTTTAAGGATTGCGGGTGGGCCGCGCTGAAGCCCGGCCTGTACAGTTGGTTGATCGGCTCAAACGGGCGCCACTACAAGGGAAGTGAACTGGGATAGGAGATATGGATTGCAGGCGAAATTGAGCGGATGGAAACAGAAAGTCGTGGCGTTTGCGAGCGGGCTGGGGGCGCCCGGACTTTTTTTCATTTCGTTTCTCGATTCGTCGGTGCTGACGTTTCCGGTCATCAATGATCTTCTGCTGATCGAGCTTTCCATGCAGCATCCCGCGCGGATGCCGTTGTATGCGTTCATGGCAATGCTTGGATCGGTGCTGGGCTGCGTGCTGCTTTTTTTTCTGGCGGAAAAAGGCGGTGAAGCGCTTTTTCACAAGCATGCGGGGCAGCGGGCGCATGCGATTCACAATTGGGTGGTGCACAATGGCTTCGGTGGGATGCTGATCGCGGCGTTATTGCCGCCGCCTACGCCGTTTAAGGTTTTTGTCGTGGCCGCGGGAGTGTTTGAGGTGCCGCTGGTCAGTTTTACAGCGGCGATCACCCTGGCGCGAGCGATCCGCTACTTCGGGATTGGCTACCTGGCGATTCGCTATGGGGCGCAAGCGCTGCCGTATTTGACGAGCCACAAGTGGCAGGTAGCGGCGGTCGTGATAGGGCTAGCGGCGGCTAGCTATGCTCTGTCGCGCTTGATTCTCCGACACCGGCCGGAACCAGAAAAATCGAAGTGAGTGCGGCCACCCCCTCACCACCAGGCTGCTTTGGAGCCGGGCTCCCAGGCGAGTTCTTGGGAGAGGATCTTGCCGGAGGGGTCTGTGTCGATGAGGGCTTCTACGCGCCTGCCGGAGCTCGCGTCGCGTGTGTAGGGGAAAGCGTGAAGAATGATGTGGAAGCCTTGCGGGGTCTTTTCGACGCTGGCTTTAGGGAAGCGGGCGGTTTGGAGGAAGAGGCGGGCAACGGGTGTATCGCGGGCGGCGTCAAGCGCGGACGAGGGTTCGGGCTTGTAGGAAGTGGTCGCGGTCTCGGGATCGAAGCTGGCGCCGGGGCCGACTTCGACTTCTACGTCGTGGAGGGCGCTTTCGGTTTCGACGATGCCGTGCCAGCGGAAGGGAGAGGCGGATTCGGCGAAGGCGGCCATTCGGCGGGGAGGCTCGCCGTGGTAGGTGCGGGATTCCAGGACGGCTATGGCGCTGCTGTGAAGGACGGCGCGTGCGCCGATGTAGAGAACCAGGGTGGCTAGGGCGAGGGACGCGCCGGCCCTACCTTTCGGGCCTTTTGATTTGGCTCCGATTTCTTCGGTGACAAGTCCGCTGAGGAGTGGGAGGAGCAGTCCGGCGAGGAGGATACCTAGAATCCAGAGATCGAGGTGAGCGAGCCAGTCCAGGGCGAAACGGCGCGGGGAGAAGGGCCAGAAGAGCCCTACGCCGACGCTTTGGCAGAGCTCCATGAAGAGATGGAGGAGGGCGGCGGCGGCCGCGGGGACGAATACATCCTTGATCGAAATCTGGGTTTCGGTAGGTGGGCGCTTTGGAAATTGAAACAGGAGGGCAATAAGCAGAGCTACGAATAGAGCTGCCAGAAGCGAGTGAGTGTATGTGCGATGGAAGGTCAGGAAGACAGAAGGACCGAAGTAGGCGCTTAAGCCGTCGAGATCGGCGATGGTCCCGGCGAGGAGCATGGCGATGGTGACGTTGCGAGTGCAGCGGGGGAAGGCGGCGCGCTTTAGGGTGTAGGAGGCTAGGGCGTGGGTGAAGGGGTCCATGAGTAAAGTTTATCTCATGGATTTGGAGAGGGTAGCGATGGGTAAACCTCAAATGCGGCCGCTAGGCCAACTCACCCCAAAATGGAGGCAGAAAAAGAGCGGCCGGCTTCAGAAGGCGGGCTCTACAAAGAAAAGAGAAAAACACCGGTCTGAAGACCGGCCACTCCGACGGTATGTTTTGGTGCTATCTGGAGATTGTGCTCGTCGGAGCACGGCCAGGAGTGGCAGGGACATTAAGAGTGGGAGCCAGGGACGAGGAGTTTGAGGGCCCGGGGGATGATTTTGAATTCGACGGGGAGGCGGGCGAGTGGCTCGCCGTCGACTTGGGCGTAGAGCGGATTTCTGTCGAGTGGCTCGCACACAATTGTTTCGGCTTTCCAGAAGTGGACGCCTTCGGTTTCGCGCAAGTCGCCGAGGAGGAGGCTGGGCAAATAGCTGAGGTAGCGGAAGCCACTTTGGGTGGTTAGGGCCATTAGCTCGAATTGGTCTTGGAAGAGATCGGCGCCGGTGGTGATTTTGAAAGGGCCGCCGTAGTTTTGCGTGCGGCCGACGATGACCAGGGAGGCGTCGAGCTTTTGGTCGCCGGTGACGATGCGGAAGTGGGGGAATTTGTAGCGGAACACTTCGCGGGCGCCTTGCCACCAGTAGGCGAGAATGCCAACGCGGGCCTTGAGATCGAGATCAATGGAATAAACGATCATGCCGTCGGGGCCGGCTCCGGCCACGCTAAGGAAATATTTTTTCTTTTCGGGTTGCTCGAGGGGAGTGGCTAAACCTAGGGCGATTTCCTTTACTGTGCCGTGAACGAGTTTTTCGGCGGCGCTGGGGATGTCCCAGGGCAAGTCCAATTCTTTGGCGAGGATGTTCGCGGTGCCGCCGGGGAGAAGCGCGAGCGGGACGCGGTGGCCGTTCTGTTGCGCGGCGAGGCCGTTGACGATTTCGTTGAGCGTGCCGTCGCCGCCGCAGGCAATGACGAGCTGGCGGCCTTCGTCGGCGGCGCGTAGTGCGATTTCAGTGGCGTGGCCCGGGCCGGTGGTTTCGGCGAGCTCGGTTTCGATGCCTCCGCCGGCGAAAATGTGGCGTGCTTCCTTAAGTCCGCGTTGGCGGCCGCGGCCACCGCCGCCGGCGTTTGGATTGTGAATCAGTAGCGCGTTTCGCAGTTTCGAATTCATCGTTGGTGCAAGAGTACTCCGTTCGTATAGTGAGAGATACATTCTATATAATGTCAGGCGTTTTTCAGCACACTGTTGTGCCGAGGGTTTCATGGCCAAAGCTGCGCCTGCGAGCGTGAAAAAAGAGATCGAAGAGCTTCGCGAGAAGCTGCGGTACCACGAATACCGGTATTACGTGCTGGATGATCCGGAGATTTCGGACGCGGCGTATGACCGGCTGATGAACCGGCTGAAGGAATTGGAGACGGCGCATCCGGAATTGGTGACGGCGGATTCACTGACCGTGCGCGTGGGCGGCGCGCCGCGCGAGGGGTTTTCCACGGTGCGGCATGCGCGGCCGATGCTGAGCCTAGACAACGCGTTTTCGTATGAAGCGCTCGGCGACTGGGATAAACGGGTGCGCGAAGCGAGCGGAAAGGAAAAGATCGAGTACATCGCGGAGCATAAATTTGATGGGTTGAGCATTTCGCTGCAATACGAGGATGGGGTGCTGGTGCGCGGTGTGACGCGCGGCGATGGGATGACCGGTGAGGACGTCACGCCGAATGCGAAGACGATTCGGTCAATTCCGCTGCGGGTGGATGCGGCGGCGCTGAAGAAGATCAAGCTGTCTCCGGATTTTGAGGTGCGCGGAGAAGTGATGATGACGAAGAAGGCGTTTGAGGCCCTGAACCGGCATCAGGAGCAGATCGGCGGGAAGATTTTTGTGAACGCGCGGAATTCGGCGGCGGGGGCGGTGCGCGTGCTGGACCCGGCGATTACGGCGGCGCGGCGGCTGGATTTTTTTGCGTACTACCTGCTGGTGGATGGCAGAGCCCCGTTTGCGAAGCATTCGGAGTCCTTGCAGGCTTTGAAGCAATTGCGGTTCCGCGCTTCCGATGATTGGAAACTTTGTTTAGGGATCGAGACGGTGACGGCGTACTGCGACGATTGGGATTCGAAGCGGGAGAAGCTGGCGTACGAAATTGATGGCGTGGTGATCAAGGTTAATTCGATTCCCATTCAAAATGAACTGGGTTACACGTCGAAGGCGCCGCGGTGGGCGATTGCGTACAAGTATCCGGCGCGGCAGGAGACGACGGTGGTGAACGACATCATCGTGCAGGTGGGGCGCACGGGGACGCTGACGCCGGTGGCGGTGCTGGAGCCGGTGCAAGTGGGAGGCGTCACTGTCAGCCGATCCACGCTTCACAACATGGATGAAATCGGGCGGCTGGGATTGCAGATTGGGGATACGGTGTTGATTGAGCGGGCGGGGGAAGTGATTCCGCACGTGTTGAAGGTGGTGAAGGAGGGGAAGAATCGCAAGCCGTTTCGAATGCCGAAGCATTGCCCGGAGTGCGGGAGCGCGATTCATCACGTGGAAGGAGAAGTGGCGTATCGCTGCGTGAATGCGGCGTGCCCGGCGAAACGGAAGGAGTCGCTGCTGCACTTTGCGGGGCGGCATGCGATGAATATTGATGGGCTGGGCGACAAGATTGTGGATCAGCTGGTGGACAAAGGATTGGTGAAAGATGTCGCGGATTTGTATTTGCTGAAGATGGAGGATTTGGCAGCGCTGGAACGCATGGCGGAGAAGTCGGCGCAGAATTTGCTGGATGAGATTGAGGCGAGCAAGAAGAATTCACTGGCGCGGCTGATTTACGCGCTAGGGATACAGTTTGTGGGAGAGCGGACGGGGCAGCTGCTGGCGGAGCATTTTTCATCTCTGGAAGAATTGGCGGCGGCGGAGGAAGAGAAGCTTGAGGAAGTGCCGGAGGTTGGGCCAAAGGTCGCAGCGAGCATCGCGGAGTTTTTCTCGGAGCCGGCAAACCTCAAGCTCATCAAGAAATTGCACAAGGCGGGTGTGCATCCGACAGTGGAGAAGCGCAAGGTTAAGAGCGACAAATTTGCCGGCAAGAGCTTCGTCTTCACCGGCGGGCTGGCGAATCGCTCGCGGGAGGAAGCGGGGGAGATTGTGCAGCAGAACGGCGGAAAAGTCTCGGGATCGGTCAGCAAGAAGACGGACTACGTCGTCGTCGGCAGCGATCCGGGATCGAAATACGACAAGGCCAAGGAACTGGGAGTGACTATTTTGACCGAGCCCGAATTCGAAAAACTTCTCGGGCTCCACTGATTGTCGGTGTGGTGGTTGCCGTTGCTCGATGGCACTGTCTCCAGAATATTCGACCTTTTGTTACGTCACTAAGACATAATCTGCGCGGAGTCCACCCCTACCGATGATGAAGCGCCTTGGTATATTTCTACGTTCTGTCATCCCCGCCGATCCTTATCAGCTGGTCTTCTTGGTTGCTGTTGTATTCCTTTTTGTGTCCCCGCGGTTGGCCTGGTGGCCCTCGAAGATTCTTGCGTCTTCCGGTGCCATTTCCAGCACGCTAGGCGGTGCGGACAGGCAAGATGCACTTGTGCAACTTATGGCCATATGGCTCTGGCCAATCATTTTCGCTGGTTTGGCCGGTTACTTCGTTTGTTTCTGGCCTGGAAAGACTCCTGTTCGTCGAATTCTATGGGCCGTATGTTTTCCAACTGTGCTTAGCCTGGTTTCTATTCTTTATGAGTATTTTCAGCTCACTCAATCGCCGCCATCTATATTTGAGTTGCATCGCAGTCATGCCGTTCTTAACTGGATCCAGCTGAACGTCGGGAGATTGCCAACAGGGTTTTACTTCTGCGCCGTTGGCTTGGTGTTAATTCTTGCATCCATGTTGCGCTTTGTTCTGGGCCTCACGTCACTTCCGCTGTCTTTGCCCAACGAGCATGCCCCGAGTGATGGGAATGCTGATTCGTGGCCCAGAGTGCGGCAATTAGTTTTTGTGTTGGTTGGACCTTACTTCATGATCGCCGGTTTGCTCGGCATTCTTGCATTTTGCTTGGCTTACAGTGCCATGCGGACCATTTTTCCTTCGTTCATGGATTTGTTTGTGAGACTGGCCCCTGTTCTCGATGCCGCTCTCCTCGTTGGCATCGCGGCATGCATTCTAGGAAAGGAGGGCAGGAACGCTGCCCGAGCCTCTCTTAAGTTGCCTGAGCCCCGGTATGCCTTACTTGGATTAATACTCGCCTTCACCGTGAGCAGCCTGATCCCTGGAGCGCAATACCTCGTCGATCGTGCAAACTGGGCTGTTCATGATTTTGGAAAGTCTGCACCTCCATACCTCTCATCCTATTTCGATGTGAACAACGCATGGCAACCCTGGCTTCTACTTATGGTCTTTGGCGCGTTCGCCGAAGAAATTGTTTTTCGCGGCTTGCTACTGCCCAAGTTTCTTGGCCGGTACGGCGTTTATCGCGGGATTTTTTTGACTGGGATCGTTTGGGCCGCCATTCACTTTCGATCGGATACTTACTCAGGCCTATCTGCCGGTGGAGTGTTGGTCCACTTGGCCAACAGAGTCTTGCTCTGCTTGGCTCTTAACTTCGTGTTTGCCTGGATGACCTTACGCTGGAATTCCGTCATTCCTGCCGCCATCGCTCATACCACGTGGAATATTCTCGTTACTGTGCAGCCAGACTCAGCTCAACTTTGGGATAAGGCGTTCATATTCGTACTTTGGGCCATCCTCGCGTATGTGCTTTTCCGTTTTTGGCCCCTCTCTGGAGAAGAGAACCCTGAAGGAACTCAGTCAGAAGCAAATCCTGAACCCGCTTCTTAATTTGGCCGCCTCGCACCAGCGCTGGCAAAAAGGCCAACGCTACTAGGGTGTCGCGCGATATAATGGATGTGGCGGGCGGGCCGGGTGATCGCTGGCTTGGTCATCGCGAGATGGCTGGGCGGGAGGAAAGTCCGGACACCGTCCTGAGGCACGTTGGTTGTTGCGCGGGCGTCTTCATTGGCGGCTGCAAACGGCTGACGGAACTCTTGACAGGGCAACGCGCCTGGTAACGCCAGGGGGACGGTAGCACAGACTTGAGTCTGTGGCTTCTCGCAGCGGCCGGATTTTTAAGTCTTGCCGCGCGGCACATTCAGGAAGGTGCAAGAGGAAGGACACAGGCTAAAGCCTGTGCTACGGTTCACGGAAAGTGCCACAGAGAATAGACCGCCGGCGGAGCGCAGCACGGTGGCATCGCGCAGGGAGACCTGCGGGACGTCTTCGCATGGAGGCCGGGCTAAAGCCCGCCGCTATATGCTCGCGACGTTTGGCAAGGGTGAAAAGGTGGGGTAAGAGCCCACCGCTCCGGTGGTGACACCGGGGGCACGGAAAACCCCGCGTGGTGCAAGGCCAAATAGGAGGGGAGAGCCGGCCCGGCTCGATGAGTCAGCGTTCATGAAAATGAACGCGCTCCGCTCGCGATGGCGCAAGCTGTCGCGGATGAAAACCCTCGGGTAGGCTGCTGGAGTCACGGTGCGAACCGTGACCTAGAGGAATGATCGCCGCGCGCGCGGGCTGCTTTGCAGTTTGCGCCCGGCACAGAATCCGGCTTACAGGCTCGCCCGCTTCTTTTCAACGACTTACGGACAGTTTGGCGAAATTGTGACATCACTGTGCCCTCGCATTTATTGATCTGTATTCGCACAAGGCTATCCTTCCTGGAGTTGCGCTCTTCGCTTACGTTCATGAACACTCGTTAATGTTCTTTTAAGGTGCAAACGACCGGCTCGGCGCACGCTACCTTCTTGTGGAGCCGATTGAAAATACCGATTCGCCAAATCTAGAGCGAAGATGCATGATGAGAGCAGGCAGGGGCTGCTTGCAACAGGCGTTGCGCGATTTCATCTCATGGACTTCTCCATGAATTAACCAGCGCGATTCATCCTGCCGCTGCATGTCACGTCTCCGCTGGGTTTTCGGCTGTGACGCAATGCGCAGTTTGTTCCCCAATGCGTAGACGAGTTCGGCGAGGCACAATGCGTATTTTGGTTGTGGAAGACGAACACAAAGTGGCCAGTTTCATCGCGCGCGCTTTGCGCGAGGACACCTACGCCGTGGACATCGCCTCCTCCGGTCAGAGAGCTATCGAATTAGCCACCGACACGGCTTACGACGCGATCATCCTGGACATTCGGCTGCCGGGACTTAGCGGCCTCGAAGTGTGTCGCGAACTTCGTCAATCCGGGATCGAAGCTCCCATCCTCATGGTGACGGCGCGCAGTCTGGTTCCTCAGCGAGTCGAGGGTTTGAATGCCGGGGCCGATGACTATTTGACAAAGCCATTCGCGATCGCTGAGCTTCGCGCGAGAGTCCGAGCGTTAATTCGCCGGGCTCTGCACCAGGGCGGCGGAAAACTTACGTTTGAAGACCTGGAGCTCGACCGGCACCGCAGGCGCGTTACGAGAAATGGTTCGCCCGTGCCGCTGAGTTCGAAGGAATTCGCGTTGCTCGAATTCATGTTGGTACGGGCGCCGGAACCTGTGACGCGCAGCGAAATTGTTGAGCACGTGTGGGACACCAATTTCGACAGCGAGACAAATCTGGTGGAAGTGTACGTCAATCGGCTGCGCCAGAAACTAGACGAGCATCGTCCGAGCAAAATCATCCACACGATAAGAGGCGTGGGCTATCGCCTCGGCAAACTGGAATGAAACTGGATTCCATTCGACTGCGCATGATGCTTTTGTTCTGCGCGGTGGTCGGCGTGCTGCTCGCGGGATCACACCTGGGTTACTACGCCCTGCTTCGTCGTGAAATTCAGTCTCAGATGGATCGGGAACTTCAAGGTGCTGCGGCCCCTGTTCTTCGCGATCTCATATCGGAGCCGAACAGCCAGGATATTAACGACTTCAATCTCGTCGACGAATATTTCGCCCTTATCGACTCGAAGGGGCGCGTGTTACAGCAGTCGAGAAATCTCGGCGCCCAGGTCATCGAGATGGATGCCGTACCGCGAGCGAATTCGGAAACCGTCTGCCGGACCGTCGCCGGCGGAGGGGAACTTTCGAAGATGCGCGCCTGTACGATTCCGTTTTCTCGAGGAGTCGAGGTCCTTCATCTCCTCGTTGCGATGCCGACCCGGGAGTCCGATCATGCGCTGGCAAGTCTGAGCCGGGTGACTCTGGTGTTGCTCCCGATCGGCCTTCTGCTTACCGGGATCATCTCGACCTGGTATGTGGGGAAAAGCCTGAGACCGATTGCTGACTTGACAACGCATGCTGCGCGTCTGACCCGGAGGGTATCGGATCCTTTGCGCAAAGATGAACTTCTGCTACTCCCGGTAAAAAATCCCCACGATGAACTTGGAAAACTTGCCTGTACGGTAAACGAGTTGCTGGCTTCGCTAGATTCCGCGCTCGGCCAACTAAGACAATTTGTTTCGGACGCATCCCATGAACTTCGCACGCCACTCTCCGTGCTGCAGGGTGAAACGGAACTGCTCCTGTCACAACCGAAGTTGCCGACCGACGTGAGCAAACCGTTGACGGTAATTCACGGAGAACTGCGAAAGCTGAGCCGAATCGTAGAGAGCCTTTTCACTCTGGCGATGGCCGACGCGGGACAACTTCGAATCAGCGCGGAGGCTCTCTATCTAAACGAGGTGCTGGAAGAAACATGTGTCCTGGCAGACCCGCTGGCGAAGGCCAAACAAATCAGGATCGAGCGAAAACTAGACGTGGAAATACCCTATTTTGGAGATGAAGCGTCTTTGCGAGAACTGTTTTTCATCTTCCTAGACAACGCCATCAAATACTCTGCGCCCGCCACCCAGGTGTGCGTGCACATGCAAAGTCAGAAGGATGTAGTCGAAGTGATTTTCCAAGATCATGGAGTCGGAATTCCTCCGCAACACTTGTCACGTATTTTTGAGAGATTTTATCGTGTCACGCAGAACGGCGACGGAGAAACGCGCAGTGGCGGACTCGGACTGGCGATTGCACAGGCGCTTGTCAGTTCTCATAACGGAACCATCGAATGCAAGAGCACGTTCGGTGAAGGTTCGACGTTCAAGGTTTCCTTGCCCAGCCCCACGAATTCGTCCAGCTAAACGAACATTAATTCTGATTTAACGCATCGCTTTCTTGATTTGATGCAAAGTCTGCCCATCGCAGTTTTGGGGAGTGTACTTCGCAGCCTCCGAACATGAATGAGCCGGAGGGGAACGGTGGCTGCCGAGAGCGACCATGAAAAAAACGACGAGATGTCGCGCCTGCATCGGCTTTTTCTTGGCAGCTGCTCTGGCCATGGGGTCTTCGACAAGAGGCCAGGTAGCCGGGGGCACGATTCTGGGGACGGTTACCGACCAAACCGGCGCAGTAATCGCCAGTGCCCAGGTGACCGTAACGAATACCCGGACTGGGGTTATTCGAAGGGCGGTAACGAACGGCGACGGGTTCTATACCGTCCCGAATCTGCTGCCGGGAGACTACACGGTTTCGTCCGCGGCCGCCGGTTTCGCCGAGACATTGGAAAATGGAGTGACTCTCTCTGTCGGCGCCCAGCAGTTGGTGAATTTAGGAATGCGCCTAGGTGCAGGTTCCGATCGAGTGGAAGTGTCCGACGCACCGCCTACTGTGGATTTGGCTTCTTCAACGCTCAGCGGTGTTATCGGAGCGACCACGATTCGAGAGTTGCCGCTGAACGGACGCGATTGGACGCAGTTGGCGACTTTGCAGCCAGGCGTCCTGACGGTCAACACGCAACCGAACGTCTCGAATCTGAGCTCGGGACGCGGCCAGCGTGGTTTCGGAGTTCAGATGACCATCTCGGGTGCTCGCCCGCAGCAAAACAATTATCGACTGGACGGAATCAGCATCAACGACTTTTCGAATGGCCCTCCAGGCAGCGCCTTGGGATCCACCTTTGGAGTGGACGCTATTCAGCAGTTTTCGGTGCTAACGAGCGCGTACAACGCAGAATACGGAAAATCGTCGGGCGGGGTCATCAACGCCATCACTCGCTCGGGAACGAACGACTTCCATGGCGAGGCGTACGAGTTCCTCCGGAACAGCGCCCTTGACGCGCGCAATTTCTTTGACGGCCCTAGCGTACCGCCTTTCAAAAGGAATCAGTTCGGCGTTGCCGGTGGTGGGCCAATCCGAAAAGGGAATACGTTCGTATTTGCGAACTACGAAGGCCTGCGTCAATCACTCGGAGTGACCAATTTGGACACCACGCTGTCTCCAGCGGCGCGAACTGGAAATCTTTCCACTGGAACGGTGACCGTGGACCCAGCTGTGAAACCGTTCCTCGCACTGTATCCCCTGCCCAACGGTCCCTTGCTCGCCGGCGGTAATACCGGATATTTTCAGAACACGACCCAGCAGATAACGCTGGAAGATTTTTTTACCACGCGAGTTGACCATACGTTTTCGACGAAAGACAGCCTAGCGGGAACTTACATTTTCGATCGTTCCAGCGTGAATCAGCCGGACGAATTCCAAAACAAATTGGTCCAATTTCACACGCGGGAACAAGTTCTTGCGCTCGAAGAGACTCATATTTTGAGTTCGCAAGCGGGAAATTCAGTTCGCTTCGGCCTCTTTCGGGAACCGGCGTTAATTGGAGACACGACTACTGCTCTGACTCCGCTGGCGACCGACCTTTCTCTCGGATTTGTTCCCGGATTGCCCGTGGGCGCCTTGAGAGTCCCGGGCCTAACGAACTTTAGCGGAGGCCAAGGGGGTGTTTCCTTCTACAACTTCCATTGGACATCGATTCAGGCCTATGACGACTTCTTTGTCACCAAAGGCTTGCACGCCATCAAATTCGGATTTGCATTCGAGCGAATTCGCGAAAACATGCTTTCCGCGACTAATCCGAACGGGGTCTTCGCTTTCGGCTCTTTGGCCAACTTTCTGACGAACAAACCGCGCAGTTTGACGGCCTCGCCGGTGGGTAGCATTAAACCTCGCGCAATCCGGCAGAGCGTCGTCGGGGGCTACGTGCAAGACGACTGGCATTGGCGCCCAAACATAACCTTCAATCTAGGCTTGCGATACGAAATGGTGACCGTACCGACTGACGCCAACGGCAGGATTTCAACTCTCAGAAACCCGACCGACCCGAACACTCTCAATCATCTCGGTGACCCCTTCTTCTACAATCCGACGCTCCGGAACTTTGCTCCTCGGATCGGGTTTGCCTGGGATCCGTTCAAAAACGGCAAGACGGCAGTGCGTGGCGGGTTTGGAATTTATGACAATCTGCCCCTGCCCTATTTGTTCGAGTTGATGGTTCTGTCGGAGGCTCCGTTCTTCGAGTCGTTTTCCACTGGTTCGCTTCCCCAGGGTTCGTTTCCGACAGGCGCCTTCCAGCTGATCAATGGAAACCCAGCATCGCTTCGGTATTCCTACGTGGAACCCCACCCGCATCGCAGTTATGTCATGCAGCAGAACCTAAATATTCAGCGGGAACTCGGTCGAAACCTGACTGCTATGGTCGGCTATATCGGCTCCCGAGGCGTACACCAACCTTTCCGCGTGGACGACATGAACATCGTCCTTCCTACGCTTACGCCTGCTGGATATCTGTGGCCTACTCCCTATGGCAGCGGAACGAAACTGAATCCCAACGTGGGACTGCTTAATGGCTTGATGTGGGGTGAAAACACGTTTTTCAACGCTCTCGAAGTTCAGGTTAAGAAGCTGATGAGTCACGGATTTCAGCTGCAAGGGAGCTTCACGTGGAGCAAGAGTATCGATTCGAACTCCGCGAGCATCGCAGGCGACTCGTTTGCCAATTCACAATCCAGCCTTCCATGGTTCGATCTGCGACTGGTTCGCGGACTGTCTGATTTCAACGTCGGAAGAAATCTAATCATCAGTTACACCTGGAATCTTCCTGAACCCAAGTCCATGCCGGTTGCCAAGTGGGCGCTGGCCGGATGGGAACTCGGTGGGATTTATCAAGCGCGCGACGGGCAGCCCTTTAGCGCCATCATCGGTGGCGATCCTTTGGGAGAGAAGAGCTCGGATACGACCGGCAGCGCTGACGCGCCCAATCGGCTCTCTGGCCCAGGGTGCGCATCCTTAGTCAATCCAGGAAATCCCACGAACTACATCAAGACCCAGTGTTTTGCAATTCCGACGGCGCCTTCGCTTGCCTTCTACACAGCGAATTGCAATCAAACACTCGGCGCCTTCCCGAAATGTTTCAATCTCCGGGGTAATGCTGGCCGCAACATCTTGATCGGCCCAGGTCTATCAAATTTCGACCTCTCTCTGATCAAGAACACTCACGTTCCCAAGATATCGGAAGCGTTCAATGTTCAATTCCGCTGGGAAGTCTTCAACGTATTCAACCGGGCTAACTTCGCGCCACCCCTGCAAAACAACACGATTTTCGATCAGAGCGGCAATCCGGTGGGTGGCGCGGGACTCATCAATTCCACGCAGACGCCATCCAGGCAAATGCAATTCGGTCTGAAGATGATTTGGTGATCAGTCGTTGAATGTCGCTTGATGCGGTGTGAAAGGCGATTCGAAGTCTACGAGGAGGAACGATGAAACTAAGAAAGTGGCTCGGTGCGACGGCATTGGCACTCTGTGCCGTGACCTCGGCCGGCTTGCAGGCACAGGAAAATAAGATATACGCCCAGAAGCTAGTCGACCAGACGATTGCCAAGCATCCGGAACTGCGGCAAATCGGGTTGCATTCCATTCCTCCGAACAGCTCGGAGAGCATGATTATCGCCATCAACGATCCCAAAAAAGTGGGCAAGAAGTCCGACCCGGACGACCTCGAAGTCATGAAGACCGGCAAGCCTTCGGTGGAAATCATCGACAGGAAACAAATTTATGACCTGGGATTCCCGCTCCTGGACCGCTCGGGAAAAATCGTAGGTGTGGCTGTCATGGAAATAAAACTCTCCGCCGAGAAAAGCAAGGAGAGCGCACTGCAGCGCGGAAAGATCATTCAGGAAGAACTCCGCAAGGAAATCCCTTCCAAGGAGAAATTATTTGAGCCTATCTCATAGCAGCGCGTCGATTTCGTCCGAGGCACAAAGAACTGGACTTCATGATGCGTCCGAGGAGAGGAGAACAAATACGGTGAATCGCAAACTCTGGTCTTTGATTGCCGCTGCAACAATCTTTGCAGGCCTCGCACATGCGCAGGAAGCGAAAAAAGCCGCTCCCCTGAAGCTGGCGCAGACCATAGCGCTGCCCAAGGGGTACATGCATTTCGACCACTTCGGTGTGGACGCCAAGGGGAAGCGCTTGTTTGCGACCTTTGAGGATCACAACACGGTCGAAGTGTTCGATCTTGCGAGCGGTAAAGCCCTTCAAAGCATTCTGGGATTCGACGTCCCGCACAACGTCTTGTACCTGCCGGAGTTGAACGAAGTCGTGATCACCGATGGCGGCGGCACGTTCAATCTGTTACGCGGAGACACGCTCGAGCGGATCAAGACAGTCAAGCTTGCGATCAACGCTGATTTTGTCGTTTTCGATCCGCGCCTTCAGCTGTTCTACGTGACCAACGGCGGTCACGCGGCAAAGATGAACTATGGACTGGTTTCCGTGATCGACAAGGAAGGCAATCACCTCGACGACATCAAGATCGACGGAGCGCACATCGAATTCCTGGCTGCCGAGGAGGCGGGGCCCAGGATGTTCATCGGCATTGCCGACAAACACGCCGTTGGCGTCATTGACCGTGAAAAACGGCGGGTAGTCGACACTTGGGTACTTCCCGATGCGGAAGAGAACATACCACTGGTGCTGGACAACGAACATCAGCGCCTCTTCGTCGTGACGCGGAAACCGGCGAAGTTGTTCGTGCTGGATTCTAAATCGGGCAAGATCTTGACCTCTCTGCCGAGCGTGGGCGATTCCGACGATATGGCCTTCGACCGGAAACATCACCGCATCTACGTTTCCGGCGGCGACGGGTTCGTTGCCGTCTACCAGCAAAACGATGCCGACCACTACTCCTTTCTAGGAAATTTTGCGACGGGAGCCGGCGGCGGTACCTCGACGTTCGTGCCGGAATTGGACCGCATGTATATCGGCGTTCGACGCGGTCCAAGCGGCGCGCAGTTGCAAATCGTTGACGTAGTTCCGTAAAGAAAGCGGAGATCTTCGACGCAGGTAGTGGCTTTTGTATAGGCGCTTCGCCAACAAATTACAAGGCAGGCCAGGAGGTGGTACCAATCATGCTGAAGAGAATTTGTGTCGCTGTGTTTCTTGCCAGCGGTTTGCTGCCAGCTGGAACGAAGCCCGAAGGGAGCGCACCGCTCAAGCTCGTGCGAGTCATACCGATGCCGGATGTGAAGAGCGGAGACTTTGATCACTTTGCGCTTGATCTTTCCGGGAAACGATTGTTTCTGACCGGAGAAGTGAACAAGTCCATCGAAGTGTTCGACATCCAGACCAACAAGCGGATTCATTCCATCCGAGGCGTCGATACACCACACGCCATGCTATTCTTGCCCGATTCCAACCAGCTTCTGGTAGTCGACGGTGGCGACGGCACGTTGAAATGCTTTGAGGGCACGAACTACACACTCCTTTCGAGCGTGAAGCTTGAGCTGGCAGCCGATTCCGCCGTTTTCGACGATTCGAAACATCTCCTGTATGTGGCCAGCGGCGGAGAAGACGCGAAGATGGATCATACGGTGATCAATATCGTGGACACGATCGCACACAGGCGCATCGCGGATATTCCCGTCGACTCCACCAATATCGAGGCCATGGCGCTCGAAAAGAATGGACCGCGGTTGTTTGTGAACATTCGTGACCGCGGACTGGTTGGAGTCGTTGACCGCGAGAAAAAGAGTTTGCTTTCAACCTGGAGTCTCGACGGAAATCAAGGGAACACTCCGCTTGCTCTGGACGAAGCAAATCATCGGCTCTTCGTCGTGACCCGGAAGCCAGCGAAGCTATTGGTGCTTGACGCAGAATCTGGCAAGGCCATCACCAGCCTGCCAAGCGCGCCTATGGCTGACGACATGGTGTTCGACTCCGCGAGCAAAAGGATCTACGTAGCTTGCGATGGCTTCGTGACGATCTATCATCAGGAGGACGCCGACCATTATCAGGAAATCGCTCGAATACCGACAAGGTTTCGCGCGAAGACCGCCATTCTTGTTCCGGAATTGCGGCGGTACTACGTCGCCGCTCCCCGGCAGGGAACGAAGGCGGCCGAAGTGCGGGTTTACGACGTGCAGTAAGCAAACGGTGACCATGTCTCGGTTTAACCTGGGGCGGGAGGGGACGTCGTCTTCGCACCGGCCGGTACTGGCTGTTGGATAGCGGGTCGTTCAGTCGGTGCGGCGAATAGCGTGCTCGCAAACATGAAATGTCCAAGGTGACGATGCAAATGTTCAGGCGCGACTTCGGCAAATGCTCCTTCGGGGCTATGGCTTCGGCAGTGCTGATCTCTCGTATGGAAGGCCCCAGCGCTATCCCTCGCTCGGACTTCCCCCCAATTAACGGTCTGACGGACTATATCGCAAGATTCATCTCCACAACGAAATACGAGGATATTCCGGCAGAAGTAGTGGAGCTTGGAAAGAAATCTATTCTGGATGGACTAGGTCTTGCATTGGCAGGTTCGAAGGCCGCGACAGGCGCGATCTGTCGTAAATATCTTCAGACGGTGGGAGTTTGCGGCGGGAAATCATTGGTGATCGGTTCGAACATGCGCACCTCGCCGCGATTTGCGGCTTTCGTAAACGGTGTCTCTCTGCACGCGGACGATTTCGATGACACCCAGCTTTCGGCCGCGAAGGACCGGGTCTATGGATTGCTTGTGCATCCCACGGTGCCGGTGTTGCCCGCGGCTCTTGCTCTTGGAGACGGTGCCTCTGGAAAAGAGTTGATGCTGGCTTATCACGTAGGAGTGGAAGTCGAATGCAAAATAGCCGAGGCCATATCGCCTCGCCACTATCAAGACGGGTTTCATTCCACGGGCACGTGCGGACCTTTCGGTTCGGCTGCGGCATGTGCCAAGCTCCTGGGCTTCGACACGTCGAAGATTGCCTATACCCTTGGCCTTGTGGCGAGCCAGGCTGGTGGACTGCGAGAGAATTTTGGAACGATGACGAAGCCCTTCCAGGCCGGTCACGCCGCCGAGAGTGGAATTGTTTCCGCCGAACTGGTCGCACTCGGCTGGACAGCCGCGCAACAAATCCTCGAAGCCGACCGGGGTTTCTTCCATGCGTTCGGTGGCTCCTATGACCCCGAGGCAATCAAGGGACGATTAGGCGCGCCTTGGATCTTTTCGTCCCCGGGCATATCGTTGAAGCCCTATCCGTCGGGATCGCTCACTCATCCTGCGATGACCGAACTGGCCCGCTTGATCGCCTCGAACAAGATCGAGGCGAGCCAGGTGGAAAAGGTGGACATCGGAGCCAACCACAATATGACGACCACACTGTTGCACCACCAGCCGAAGACGGGACTCGAAGCCAAATTCAGCATGGAGTTTTGCCTGGCGATTCTTCTTCTCAAGCAGAAGGCTGGCTTGGGTGAATTCTCCGACCGGGTGGTGCAACAACCGGATGTGCAAGAGATGATCTCGAAGATTAATTTCTACGTCGATCCTCAGGCCGAAAGCGCCGGTTTCGACAAGATGACTTCTCTTTTAAGGATTCATCTCAAGGACGGGAAGACGATTTCCGGTAGCGCCGACTTTGGAAAGGGAAGCCCAGCCGATCCGATGAACTTTGAAGAGGCCGCCACAAAGTTTCGCGGTTGCGCCGAATTCGCCCAATGGCCAGGAAGCAAGACCGAAAAGATAATCGCGACGGTCAGGAATTTTGAGTCCGTCCCGGATACCGCGGCGCTATATCCCTTGCTGGCCGCGGAAGGGCACTGAGAACGATGCAGTCCTTCCATATCGCGGTCATTCCCGGGGATGGTATCGGTAAAGAGGTCGTGCCGGAAGGAATCCGCGTCATTGAAACCGCCGGCGCTGCTTTCGGGTTTCGGATCGATTGGCACCCGTTCGACTGGAGCTGCGAGACCTACCTCAGTACGGGAAAGATGATGCCCGTCGACGGGCTGGAGCAATTGCGTCCCTTTGACGCAATCTTTCTCGGTGCCGTGGGACATCCGAGCGTGCCCGATCACGTGTCCTTGTGGGGCCTTCTTATTCCCATTCGCCGCGCTTTTCGGCAGTACGTAAACCTGCGGCCGGTGCGATTGTTCGAAGGGATGGAAAGCCCCCTTAAGAAATGGAAACCTGGAGAGATCGATTTTTGCATCGTCCGCGAAAATAACGAAGGCGAGTATTCCAATATCGGCGGCCGATTGTATGAGGGCTCGGCCGACGAGATGGCCGTTCAACAGACTGTTTTCACCAAACGCGGAGTCGATCGTGTGGTGCGCTTTGCGTTTGAGCTGGCCCGGACCCGCAAGCGCCACCTGACCTCCGCCACCAAATCCAATGGGATCATCTACACGATGCCCTTCTGGGATGAACGATTTCAGTCGTTGGCCCAGGAATACCGAGACGTCCGCACCGACCAATACCACATCGATATTCTCACCGCCCATTTCGTGCGGCACCCGGATTGGTTTGATGTCGTAGTCGGATCCAATCTTTTTGGAGACATTCTGTCGGACTTAGGGCCGGCCGTTGTCGGCTCGATAGGTATCGCGCCATCGGCAAATCTCAATCCGGAGCGTGAATTCCCATCCATGTTTGAACCGGTGCACGGTTCCGCACCTGATATCGCCGGGACCGGCGTTGCGAACCCCATAGGACAGATCTGGTCCGGAGCAATGATGCTCCGGCATCTTGGCGCCCACGCGGCAGCTGACGCGGTCGAGCAAGCAATTGCAAAGGTTGTCGCCAATTCCACGGTTCGCACTCCGGACATCGGAGGGTCGGCAAGCACGGTGGAGTTGGGGCGTGCGATCGCCGATGAGCTGCGGGCGAGCATAACGTCTCGCACATGATTCCCGGAGATCGAGAAGTCCCAGAGGAAATCCCTTGAAGCTAGGTCGACGCGCCATGATTCACTCCACGGGCCTGGCCCTTGGCTCGGCCTCGTTTGCCAGGCTTGCGGCAGTCGAGTCACGAGGAATGTTCCCGGTGAATTCCGATGCCGGCCATGTCATGTCGGTTTTGAGCACATACATCAGCGGCGCCTCTGAGCGCGTTCTGCCCGATGAAGTTGTCGAAAAAACCAAACACCATATTATTGATACGTTCGCGGCGATGCTTTCTGGTTCCAGGCTTCAGCCTGGCCAGCGGGCGGTCAAATTTGCTGAAACCTTTGGGGGCAAAGGGGATGCAACCGTAGTTGCGTCCAGTATTATCTGCAGCCCCATGGAAGCTGCATTGGCCAATGGAATGTTGGCGCACGCCGACGAGACTGATGATTCTCATGCGCCGTCACAATGCCATCCTGGTTGCGCTGTGGTTCCGGCCGCCTTTGCTGTTGGCGAACAGTTCGAGATTCAAGGAGAGCACTTCCTCCGTGCGGTGGCGCTCGGGTACGATATCGGTCCTCGCGTTACCATGACCCTTGGTGGTCAGGAGTTCGAATCGCACAGTCATTGGAGCACGCATAGTATCGCACCGCTTTTTGGCGCGGCGGCGGCGGCCGGCTGTGCGGCGAGGTTGGACGTCAGGGAGACCCGCTTCCTGCTCGGATACACAGCACATCAGTCTTCTGGACTTGGTTGTTGGAACCGCGATTCGGAGCACGTGCAAAAATCATTTCATTTCGGCGGAATGACCGCCCGCAACGGAGTAACCTCTGCGCTTGTTGCTCAGGCGGGCTGGACTGGCATCGATGATGTGTTCTCGGGAAGAGACAATTTGTTTGCTGCCTATAACCCTCAGGCGGATCCCGCTGGACTCATCGAGGGACTCGGGGAACGCTACGAGATCACTCGCACCAACATCAAGAAATGGCCGGTCGGCTCGCCGATCCAAGCCGCCTTGGATGCACTCGAAGCGATTCGCTCGGAAAAACCATTCGCGCCGGATCAAGTGCGGGAAATCAAAGTTCGGCTGGCCACCGACGAGGCAGCGATCGTCAACAACCGTGAGATTCCAGATATTTGCCTGCAACATTTGGTCGCCGTGATGCTGCTCGATAAGACGGTGAGCTTTGCTTCCGCCCACGACAGAGACCGGCTAAAGGATGCGGCAACCCTGCGTGAGCGGTCGAAGGTTCAGCTTGTTCCCGACTCCGAACTCGAACAGTTGATGCCGTTGCGAGTGGCAATCGTTGAAGTGATTCTGACCGACGGTTCTCGCCTAACGCGACGAGTCGACAATGTGCGCGGAACACCCGGGAACCCGATGGCCACCTCCGAGGTTGTGGCAAAGGCGCGGGAACTTGTCTCGCCCATTCTTGGCACTCCGAAGACCACGAATCTAATTGAGAGACTTCTTCACCTGGAAGGCGTGCGAGACATTCGGGAACTCCGTCCGCTTTTGCAGGGTCATTGAATGCTCCCGGCGCCCCCGGGGAAAGGAATTCCTGTGAGGATTACCGACGTTCGAGAAATAGCTGTGCCTATAAAGTCTCAGGCGCGCAACGCATGGATCGATTTCAGCCAGATGACGGTAAGCGTGGTTGCCGTGATGACCGACGTGGTGCGGGATGGGCAACCGGTTGTTGGCTTTGGGTTTAACTCGAATGGACGATACGCACCTTCAGGACTCTTGCGCGAGCGATTTATTCCGCGCCTGCTCAACGCACCGTCTGACTCGCTGCTCGACGAAGCTGAGGCAAACTTCGACCCACACCGGGTGTGGACGACGCTTATGCGCAACGAAAAACCCGGGGGACACGGCGAACGCTCGGTCGCCGTCGGCGTTCTGGACATGGCTGTTTGGGATGCCGTCGCTAAGATCGCCGGCCTGCCGCTATTTCGCCTTCTTGCAAACCGTTTTCGAGGCGGAGTATTCGACCCAGACGTATTCGTCTATGCCGCCGGCGGTTACTACAAACCCGATAAGAGTTTAAAGGATCTGCAGGACGAGATTCGCAAGTATCTGGCACTTGGGTACTCGCTTGTAAAGATAAAGATAGGTGGGGATATCCTTTCTGAAGATCTTCGTCGTATCGATGCTGTCCTGGAGGTGCTGGATCGTCCGGCGCAGCTGGCCGTTGACGCGAATGGACGCTTCGATTTGTACCATGCTGTCGACTACGCTCGTGCACTCTCTCCGTATGGGCTTCGCTGGTACGAAGAGCCAGGAGATCCCCTGGACTATGAAATCCAAACGAAGCTGTCCCAGTACTACCCGGGGCCAATGGCCACGGGAGAAAATCTGTTTTCGCTGCAGGATGCGCGAAATCTGATTCGATACGGCGGTATGCGTAAGGACCGCGATATTTTGCAATTTGACCCTGCTTTGGGCTATGGGCTCGTCGAATATCTCCGCATCCTGGAAATGTTGAAGGATTATGGCTGGTCGCCAAGATTCTGCATCCCGCACGGCGGACATCAGATGGCGCTCCATATCGCTGCGGGGCTTGGCCTCGGTGGGAATGAATCCTATCCCGACATGTTCCAGCCCTTCGGTGGCTTTGCCGACAGTGTGACGGTCGAGGATGGACGCGTTAGCCTGCCCCACATTCCAGGTATAGGCTTTGAAGCGAACAGCGAACTCTACGCGGTCATGAAGAAAATGGTCGAATGATCCGGGGCGCGTCTAGAAACAGCCACGCCTTGCCTAACAGGGAATTAATGTTGTTTTCAGGGTCGGAAACGGTTTCTCACATATCGTGGCTGGTCGTTGTCAGGCCGGAGGCTCCTCTGCGGACCAATGGGGGATACAGATGACAGATGGTCGAGGTGAATCCCCGTTCAGTATCCGAGATGAATCCACTCTGACTCGCCGGGGCCTGTTTGAACTGGCCGGACTCGCACTTGGTTCGACCGTTCTCCGAAGGCGCTTGGCGGCTGCCGCATCCTTAGCCGGGCAGGAAGCAACGGCGCCGTCAGAAGGCATTAGTCCTACCATGGAACAACTGAGTGGTTACATGAGCGAGGCGTGCTCCCATCCAATGCCCGATGATGTCTCTGAAATTGCGAAACATCACATTCTCGACACGTTTGCCGCAATGATCTCTGGCTCCGGGCTTCCACCCGGACGCGCCGCTTTGCAGTTCGCCGCCGGGTATGGAGGGAAGGAAGTCGCGACCGTAGTGGCATCCAAGACCATCTGCGGACCTATCGAAGCGGCTTTTGCCAATGGGGTACTGGCTCACTCGGACGAAACAGATGACTCACACGGACCCTCACGCTCACATCCTGGTGTCTCGGTAGTGCCCGCCGCGTTTGCGACCGGGGAGCAGCTGCATATAAGCGGATTGCAATTTCTCCGTGCAGTTGTTCTTGGCTACGACGTGGGAACCCGCATCAGCGTGAGTATGGGAGGCCCTTCCTATCAAACGTCCACTCATCGCAGCACACACGGCACAGTTGCGGTGTTCGGTGCTGGCGCCGCGGCGGGTTGCGCGGCCAGTTTGAATAAGCGCCAGATGCGTTTCCTGTTGGACTACACGGCGCAGCAAGTGTCAGGAATAGGGGCTTGGGTACGCGACCCCGAGCACATGGGGAAAGCGTTTCTTTTTGGAGGAAAGCCTGCGGCAGGCGCAGTCACTGCCGCCTTGGTTATCCGCGCGGGCTGGACCGGAGTAGACGATATTTTCTCAGGTCCAGAAAATTTCTTTGAAGCGTACGCCCCCCGGGAGAACGGTGCGCTAAAAGCTGACCCATCGAAGCTCGTGGACAAACTGGGCGAGCGCTATGAGATCACGCGCACCAACATCAAGAAGTGGACGGTAGGCTCCCCCATCCAGGCTCCTCTCGATGCACTTGCCGGGTTCTTTCAAAAGAAATCATTCACCGCCGACCAAGTGCAGAAAGTCATCGTGCGGGTCGCGAGTGATGAGGCCAGCACGGTCAGCAATCGCGAAATGCCCGACATCTGCATGGAACATCTCGTCGCCGTCATGCTCCTCGACAAAACGGTGACGTTCGCTTCGGTTCACGACAAAGCACGCATGCGCGATCCTGCTGTGTTGCGGCAACGGGGCAAGGTGGAAGTCCTGGCCGATCCCCGAATCGATGCTCGAAGACCTCGCCGCGAAGCGATCGTCGAACTCGCTCTCTCCGACGGAACTCAGTTGAGTGAATGGGTGCGCGACGTCCGGGGCACTGCGGACAATCCCATGACCCGCGATGAGGTCATGGCCAAGGCGAGGGACCTGATAGGTCCGGTATTGGGTGCAGAAAAATCTTCAACTCTCATTGCCAAGATTCTTTCTCTCGAATCCCTACGGGATGTCTGCGAATTGCGGCCAGTCTTACAAGCAGGTTGAGCTGTGCAGACGGCGATTGAAACAGTTCCGGCCGAGCCTCCAGTGCTAGTCAAAAGAGCCTTCTATTCGAGTTTGTCCTTTCAGGTATTGGTGGGCGTGGTGGTCGCCATCGCGTTTGGATATTTTTTTCCGTCGCGCGCCGTAGCCATGAAACCCCTCGGCGACGTGTTCATCCGCTTGATCTCAATGATCATTACCCTTGTCATCTTCTGCACATTGGTGACCGGAATCGCGGGAATGGACGATCTGAAAAAAGTGGGAAGGGTTGGCGGCAAAGCACTCCTATACTTCGAGATGATTTCAACGCTTGCCCTGCTGATCGGTTTAGCGGTCGGAAACCTCGTGCGGCCCGGCAGTGGATTCAATGTTGACCCCAGCACTCTGGACGCTAGCGCCGTAGCGCAGTATGCCGGTGCAGCCAAATCTCAAAGCACAGGCGAATTCATTGCGCACATTGTTCCGAGTACGGTAGTCGATGCGTTTGCGAAGGGCGACATTCTCCAAGTTCTCTTCGTCTCTCTTCTCTTTGGTTTCGCACTCTCGCTCGCCGGCCCCCGCTGTAAACCGCTGCTTGCAGCTTTGGAGGCGATGACAGCCGCAGTCTTCCGGGTGGTAGCGATCCTGATGCGTGTGGCTCCAATCGGAGCATTCGGGGCGATGGCCTTCACGGTTGGAAAGTACGGTCTATCGGCTTTACGTCCACTCCTCCAGCTGACTCTCACACTCTACATTACCTCTTTCTTGTTCATCGTCCTCGTGCTTGGCCTCGTCGCCCGTGTGGCTGGCTTCGGAGTCTGGCGGCTGCTCTGGTTCCTTCGTGAAGAAATTGTTGTGGTGCTGGCCACAAGTTCATCGGAGCCGGTCTTGCCAAGTCTCATGGCGAAACTCGAAAAGCTTGGTTGTTCGAAGGCGCTCGTTGGTCTGGTTGTGCCGACCGGATACACTTTCAACGCTGACGGCACGAGTCTCTACACGACACTCGCCGCCCTCTTCGTGGCGCAAGCGACGAATACCCATCTGACCCTAGTGCAACAACTCACCATCCTGGGCATCGCTCTTCTAACGTCCAAGGGTGCAAGCGGTGTTCAGGGCGCTGCGTTCGTTGCGCTCGTGGCAACTCTTATGGTCATTCCCACCATACCCGTGGCAGGTATGGCCTTGATTCTCGGCATTGACCGCTTTCTGAGCATGTGCCGCGCTGTTGTTAATATGATCGGGAATGCGATTGCCACTCTCGTTGTGGCACGGTGGGAAAGCGAGCTTAATGTGAATACTCTCCGTCAACGGTTGCGCGCAAACACGTAAGGCAAGGAAGTTTGAGTCGAGTGCAGGCTGCTGTGTCACCTGCTCCGTGACTCATAAAGACCCAACTGCTCTTACACAGCCAACCTACTTGAACCTAGCGCAGAAACAGATCGTTTTCGAACTCAGTTGGACCGCGTTCCATTTGCTTGGACACTCGCAATTTGCAGAGTCAGCGAAGAAACCGCATCGTAACGCACACAACTGAAAAGCGCGTTCCCGTCGAATATCCTTCAGCCGTGAACTGGAGTTCGACCAAGTGCACCACGGGAAGGAGACGATCAACCCCCAAGCCGGATCCCCGGTGAAATGGAATCCGCCAGCGAGGAGTTCAGGCGCTAGCTCGCACTCTTTGATCCGCCGAGCGCGAGCCAGCAAGAACACCCCGGCGGCTATGGCGTTGCGAGCGCTACCGAGGGAGCATCGGAATCCAGCCGCAGGACAATTGGAGTATTTACCGGCAGTTCGACGTTTGAACCTTTAGTGATGAATGCATCGCAAAGTCTCTTTGCGGCGCCAAAGTATCCGAACCCAATTGCCGTGCTTGCAGATGCCTGCGCTGCGCCGGCACCGAGCAAGCCAAAGCCTTTCCGGCCTTCGCCGGACCGAGACCATGCCGTCTTCTGCGTAGTTATGTCCGCGACTCCTCTCGATGGGCCTATGAGTGAAGCGGGAGCGAGAAGCCGCGCGAAAGTGGAAGTCGTAGCTTTAATTTCGCCCTCCTTACCGATGTCCAAACCTTCCGACCGCTCGGCTTGAATGCCTCCGACAGTTGCGTGGAGGTCTCTCGTCGTGCCGTCCGCCATCTGGACGGAGCGGAATGCAAAGACGATGCTTCCGTTTTTCTTCATCCACCCTGCGGGGGAGGCTTTCTGGACCATCCCGGTGATTTTGGTTCCAGCGGGATACAGCAGTTGATGATCCGCCTGGAAGTACGGCTGCGAAACAACGGCTTCGATTTGTGTGCCCGCCGTGGACGTACTTGAGTTGACTGGGGTCAAAAGGTGAAGGCGCAGATGGTCGCTTGCTTGCAGAGACGCCGCATCAGGCTGAACCGGTGCGAGTAGCATCAGAGGTTCGAGCAGGGCGGCGTCAAAGACGGTTCCTTGATCGATGAATTCCGGGTGGTAGGGCAAGCTGGTTACGACGGCTTCGCCCAATCGCTGCAGCTTGTTCGGTTCTCGCAGCGGGGCCATAGCGCCCTTGAGTTTTTGCCGGACTCCTGGACGCTGCGCCTTGGGAAGATATTGCGAATTCGCCACGCGGCCAATGCCGACGGCGGAATCGCTGTGAATCGGCACCGTCGTGCCATCGGAAAGCACCAGTTGATCGAACGTCACGTGCGCCATCTTAGGCGGGGTGAGGTCGCCATTCAGAAGCCTCCGGGCACGCTTGTGCGGAGCCGTACTAATTGCAGAAACATGTCCCTTGATCGTTGAGCCTGCCGGGATCGCGAGAGCTTCTCCCGCGTAGACCGGCTCGAGCAGCGTTGCGGTAATGGGCTGGCCTACGGCTTTGAGCCGCACTCCTTTCTCGAGCGCGGCACGGAAATCATTGCCGGGCTCTACAACTAAAGCTTCCTTTTCGGGTTCTGCCTCTTGTGCGCGCACTGGAATACCCGTGAGGCCCAAGACTGAATAGGAAAGCAAAATCCAAACAATGCTGCGTTTCATAGTGTCCCTCGTCTCGTATCAAATTTCGGGCGCTTTCCCGGCAAGCGACCGTCCAGCATTCGAGGAACTTGGCCAGAGGTTACTTGGACGGAACCACGAGTGCGGCTAGGGAATGTGGACGGTACGTAAGGAATTGAATGGAGCCTGATCGTGGAGCGAGCGAGGTTCCTTGGCGTGACGGCTACGATTGTTCACGGGCGTTTCGCCTGGACCTGGCGTTCGGTCGGGAGTGGGCTGAGGTCCCACCCCACCCAAAGCTTCGATTCACTGCACGCTACTCGTCATCTATGGCAAACGGAGCACGACCACTGTCAGGCGATTTACCAGCAAGATCATTTGTGCCGTGAGGCAATCAAATGGGTCGAGGGCGGTATGCGTCGGGTTTTGGTGGGATTCGGCTCAGGCGGCTTGTTTGTTGGCAAATCTCGCGCTCAAAATTGAGCTTATTACAGCAATCCCTGCGAAGAAAATTACAAGTGCTAGGTCGTCTCCGCTCGTAAGCTTCCCGAGCCGAAACAACAAGTAACCGACGACCAGATTGAATAGTGCCCAGACGACGTTCACGGTTGGCGACGACAACCCTTTTCCAGGAGGGTGAGCGAATGGCGTCGGGAAACGGTCACCTGAAATTCCATGCACGAAATGAGGCATGAAATTAGCGAGAAACATTCCCGCGAGGAAGCAGGCGACGTAGTTATACGAGTTCATCAAGATTTATTCCTTTCGATTCGCCGGATTAAAAGGGTCATAGGTCAGGCCACCAGCCAGCGAGGTACTTCCACTCTGTTCTCTAAGCGGGTTACAGCCAATTCAACGTTGAGCGAGCTCACATGTTTAGTCGCACAGGCTGAGGAAGCGCAAAGATCTATTGTGCCGGCCACCATGCTTCACGGCCGTTTCGCCTGGACCTGCTGTTCTGTCGGGAGTTGGCTAACATTCCACCCGCCACCCAAAGATTCGATCAACTGCACGCTGCTCGTCATCTGCTGCACACGGAGAGTTATTACCGTCTGCTGATTTGCGAGCAAGATTGCTTGCGCCGTAAAGACGTTCAGATAAGGATCAAGCCCGGTCTTGTACCGCGCAGACGCGACATCGACAAAGCGTTGTGCAGACGCGACGGTCTCTTGTTCCTGTCCAATCTCTTGAGTAAGGAGCCGCAAGGCGGCAAGGGTGTCCTCGGTCTGTTGGAATGCGCCCAATACCACCTGCTTGTAATTTGCAACGTCAGCATTGTAGTTCGCCGTGAACTGCGCCATCGTCGCCTTTCTCAGGCCGCCATCGAACACGGTTTCCGAAGCTGTCGGTCCGAAAGACCAGTAACGGCTTGGAGAAGTCAGCCATTTTGAGAAAGTTGATGCGGCTAATCCTGCCGTGCCAGTGATGCTTACAGTGGGATAATATGCCGCTTTTTGAGCGCCGATGAGTGCATTTGCTTCTGCCATGGTTCGCTCCGCAGTCGCGATGTCCGGACGCCTTTCAAGTAGATCGGAGGGCAGACCAACGGGGATGTCAGGCGCCTGTGTTGTCAATGGCCTAACCGGGATGGAAAAAGTAGATGCGGGCTCTCCGACCATCAGCGCGATCGCATGCTCAAACTGCGCCCGAGCAATACCGGCGTTCGTCGCGGCCGCCTGAGAACTCTTTAGAGTGATCTCGGCCTGGGCGACGGCTTCATCGTTATCGAGGCCTGTCTTGTACAAGACACGAGTGATCTCAAGCGACTGACGATCTACCTCTACAGTCTTCCGGAAAAGATCTTCCAGAGCATCCTGGCCACGCAATTCGAAATAGAAGACTGCTAGATTCGCCTGTTCGGTCAGCTTCTGATTTTCAAGATCGGCGGCGCTCACCTGCGCCGCGTTGGCGGATTGACGTACGGTGTTGCGCACACGGCCCCAGAGATCCGGTTCCCAGGCAACGTCGAACGGAAGATTGAAGGTATTGCTGTTCGGATTGCCTTTCGAAAGACCGGGGGCCGTCGTTTGTGACTGAGAAGAGCGGTTGCGTGCGTAGGAAGGCCCTACACTAACGGTTGGATAGTAGGCGGATCGCGCCTGCCGGACTTGAGCTCGTGCGGCCATGAAATCTTCAAATGCCCGGGCGATGTTCTGGTTCGAAATGTTCAGTTTCTCCTCGAGTGAGTTCAATTCGGGATCCTGATAGATCTCCCACCATTTCCCACGGAGCATCGCATCTTGCGGTTGAGCGGACTTCCAGACGGTGCCATCCGGCGCTTGCTGAGGATTCGACTCCTTGAAAGCGGGAGGAACCGGAACTACCGGGCGCAAATATTGGGGACCAACATTGCACCCCAGCTGTCCAAGAAGGGCGAAAACAAGTAGTGCAAGAGCCTCTAAGCGGCCTGGCCTGTTGACATCTTTCCTGTCCCCAGGTAAGGAGCAGCTTTGCAAGAACAGTTTCATCGGATCGTGCCTCCCTGAGCAACCAATTCAGCAACGTCGCCTCCGCTGCGGAGGCGCAGCCGGAGACGATCCAGAATTAGATAAATTACGGGCGTGGTGTAGAGCGTGAGTATCTGGCTAAGGATCAAGCCGCCGGCAACAGCGATGCCCAATGGGCGCCGGAGTTCAGATCCGGTTCCATGACCCAGCGCGAGCGGCAGAGCACCGAAGAGAGCGGCCATCGTGGTCATCAGGATGGGGCGAAACCGCAGAAGACACGCTTCGAATATGGCATCATTCGAGTTCTTTCCTTCAATCCGCTCAGCCAAGAGCGCGAAATCAATCATCATGATCGCGTTCTTCTTGACAATTCCGATGAGCAAGACGATGCCGATGATGGAGATCACGTCCAGTTCGCTCTTGAAGAGAATGAGGGCAAGGACAGCTCCGACACTCGCGGGCGGCAGAGTGGAGAGAATTGTAATTGGATGCACCAGGCTCTCATACAAGACCCCCAATACGATGTAGACCGCAAACAACGCCATCAGGACCAGCACAATCTGGTCGGTGAGCGACTTCTTGAAATCCCCCGCGGTGCCGGCAAAGCTACCGCGGACAGTTCGAGGCATCGCCAGCCTCTGCTGCAACTTCTCGATGGCGATAGTGGCCTGTTCAAGGGGGACCCCAGGCGCCAGATTGAAGGACACGGTCACTGCGGGAAAGAGCCCGTCGTGGTTGACCAAAAGAGGGGAAGTCGAATTTGCAGTTCGGACGAAGGCGTCCAGAGGAACGGTGTTTCCACCGGCGGGATGAACGTAAATCGATTTTATCCCCAAGGGGCTTTGCGCAAATTGCGGTGCTGTCTCCATCACGACGTGATACTGGTTCAGCGATGTATAGATCGTAGAAACTTGCGCCTGCCCAAATGCTCCATAGAGCGATTGATCGATGAGTTGCGGCGTGATGCCCAGACGAGCAGCCGTGCGACGGTCATAGTTGAGGGAGGCCTGCAGCCCTCCGTTTTGCTGATCGATGTTGACATCTTTGATTTGAGATAGTTTTTTCATCTCCTGATAAAGGATCGGGCCCCATGTGTTCAGGTCTGCCACACTGTCAGACGTCAGTTCATATTGATAGCTAGTGTTACTGCTCTTCCCGACGGACGGAATATCCTGGAACGGTTTGAGCAGTGTCGAAGCTCCGGGAATTGCGTCTAGCTTCGGCCGCATGCGATTGAGTACTTCGGCAGCGTTCAATTGTCTTTGCGCCAACGGCTTCAGCGTAATGAAAAGAAATCCTGAGTTGCTCCCGTCTTCGCTCCCCGGTCCAGAGGTACTGCCTGTAAATCCTGTGACCACGTCTACTGCCGGATCAGCTTGGATAACCTTTTCAATTGAGATCAAGGCGGATTGCATCGTACGAAATGAAGCATCCTGCGGTCCCTGAATCCCGCCGAGGAGTGAGCCGGTATCCTGTATCGGGAAGAAGCCCTTTGTGACATGTCCCATCAAGACCACGTTGAGCGCTAGCGTCCCGGAGAAGACGAGCACGACTGGAGCGGGATGCTTCAGCACCCACGTCAAGCTTTGGCGATACCCAGACAGCAGGCGATCGAAAAGGCGCTCACTGAAGCGATAGAGGCGTCCGTGCGCTACTCCCTTTTCCGATCGAAGGACGTAAGCACACATCATCGGCGTTAGCGTGAGCGACACGACCATCGAGATTGCAATCGACACCGCGAGAGTAACTGCAAACTCATGAAAGAGACGGCCGGGAATTCCTCCCATGAACAAGATCGGAATGAAAGCGGCGATGAGCGACAGGCTCATGGACAAGACCGTAGGTCCAGTTTCGTGCGAACCCCGCAGTGCTGCGGCCATCGGCGGGACGCCCATCTCCATCAGCCGAACTGTGTTCTCCATGACGACAATTGCGTCATCGACGACAAACCCAGTGGAGATGGCAAGAGCCATGAGCGACAGATTGTCCAGCGTGTAGCCGCAGAGGTACATCACGGCAAATGTGCCGATCACCGAGACCGTTACTGCAACGCCGGGGATCAAGGTGGCCCGCGCGTTGCGCAGGAAGAGGAAGACGACGAAGACCACCAAGCCGATTGACAGAACCAACGCTGCTTCCACGTCTTTAACCGATGCACGGATTGTGGTAGTAAGGTCGCCTGTGACCAAGAGCTGCTGGTTTGAAGGGATGGAAGACCGGATGGAGGGTAGCTGGCGCTTGATCTCATCGACTGTGCTGATGACGTTGGCGCCAGGCGAACAATAGACGAGGAGGCTAACGGACTCCTTACCGTTAACGTAAGCCACGGAACGAACGTTCTCGACCGAGTCGGAAATCGTTGCAATATCCCTGAGCCTCACGACGGAATGGTCTTTCGACCCAACCACGAGGGGCGCATAGTCGCGAGCCTTCGATATTTGATCGTTTGCCGTAATGTCGGCAATGGTGTTCTCATCGGAGATCTGACCCTTGGGACGGTTTGCATTTTGAGCGCTGATCACGCTGGCGACATCCTGCAAGCCAAGACCATAGTGACTTAGCTGTTGCGGATTGAGATCGATGCGCACAGCAGGCAAGGACCCACCAAGAATCGTCACTTGCCCAACGCCGCTAATTTGAGAGATTTTTTGCTGAATGATGGAAGAAGCGGTGTCATAGAGGACCCCTGAAGCGGCTGTCTTTGATCTCAGATTGAGGACGAGCACAGGCGCCCGCGCGGAATCAATCTTGCGGTACGTTGGATTCACCGGAAGGTTGGAGGGTAGATAGCTGCGAGCGGCATTGATTGCAGCTTCTACATCCCGCGCGGCGCCATCCACATCTCTGCTCATATCGAAAGTCAGTCTGATCGAAGTGACGCCAAGAGAGTTCTTGGAACTCATTGACGTGATGCCCGCGATATGACTGAACTGCTTCTCCAGCGGAGTGGCTACGGAGGACGCCATATTCTCGGGACTCGCTCCAGGAAGCGCGGCCGAAACCTGAATCGCGGAAAGATCGACCAGAGGCAAAGACGCAACAGGCAGAAACTGGAACGCAATCATGCCTGTCAACGCGATGCTAAGGGCGAGGAGTGTGGTAGCGACGGGTCTTTTTATGAATGGGGCTGAGAAGTTCATGGCAATTCCGCCACGTCAAGAGTTGCCACCCGGCTCTGGTGGGGAGCAAATCGTTGTCCCAACCTGTCGAAGAAGATGTAGATGACAGGAGTCGTATAGAGCGTCAGGATCTGGCTGAGAAGCAAACCGCCCACCATCGCAATGCCCAGCGGACGCCGGAGTTCTGAGCCGATACCAGAACCGAAGGCAAGCGGTAGACCCGCAAATAGCGCCGCCAGGGTTGTCATCAAGATGGGGCGGAAACGCAGGAGCGAAGCTTCGTAGATCGCTTCCGTGGAGGTGAGGCCGCGAGTCCTCTCGGCATCCAATGCGAAGTCGACAATCATGATGCCGTTCTTCTTGACGATACCGATCAGCAGAATGATGCCGATGATGGCTACAATCCCGAGATCCTGCCGAAAGAGCATAAGTGCCAGCAACGCCCCGACTCCGGCCGAAGGAAGCGTTGACAGGATGGTGATCGGATGAATGAAGCTCTCGTAGAGAATTCCGAGGACGATATAGACCGCCGCCAGAGCCGCTAGAATCAGCAGTGCCTCGTTAGAGCCAATTGCTTTGTAGGCTGCGGTGGCGCCCTGAAAGCTTGCCACCACACTGGGAGGCATCCCTAGCCGACGCTGTACACTTTCGACTGCAGCGACCGCCTGGCTCAATGAGGTATTTGGCGCCAAATTAAAAGAGATTGTGACGACTGGGAACTGGCCCTGGTGAGCGATGGTCAAGGGGCTGGATCTCTTTTCAAAGCGGGCGATCGCAGACAGCGGTATCGGTGACGACGCCGAGACCGACGTTGCGGCGGAGCCGCCTGTTCCCAAAGGATTGGAAGAAGGTTGACTCGATGCGGCGGACAGTCCGGACGCTCCGCTGGTCGAGAGAACCGAGCTTGTGGACTTCGATGAAGCGCCAAGCGCGCCGGACGTGTTTGACGATAGGGCAGAGGCGCCGGCGAAACCGGATAGACTCGACCGCTGCGCCCCTGAAATCCCGCTGGTGGAGGAGACCGCAAGGGTCCGTACCGAAGTAGATGCGCTGTTGGAAAACGACCGGCCAGAAGTAGAGGTAGAACTGGAGCTAGTGCTGTTCTGCGAAGAGGAATTCTGTAGATAGATGTCCTGCAGTTTTTGCGGATTCCTCTGAAATTCAGGAGATGCTTCAAGGATGACGTGGTACTGGTTGAATTGCGTGTAGAGGGTACTGATCTGGCGCTGACCGAACGCATCGTACAGAGTGGAGTCAATCTGATCCGGAGTAATATTCATGCGCGATGCTGTGGCCCGGTCGATGACAAGATGCTCGGCTAGCCCGCGAGGTTGTTGATCGGTAGCAGCATCCTTGAGCTCCGGTAGCTTTCTAAGCTCCGCAACCATCCTTTCGGTCCATGTGTCGAGTTCCGCTTGATCGGCATCCCCAAGTGTGTATTGGAACTGGTTACGGCTGGCGCGGTCGTCGACTGTCAGGTCCTGTACGGGTTGCAGGTAGAGACGTATGCCTTCCACTTTCTGGAGCTTGGACTGGAGTCGGTCGATTACGGCTGTCGCGTCGGCGTGGCGCACAGCAAATGGCTTCAGGTTAATCTGGATGCGCCCACTATTAAGCGTTGCATTTGTCCCATCTATCCCAATGAAAGAGGACAAGCTCGCAACTGCAGGGTCCTGAAGAATGACGTTTGATAGTTCTTGTTGCTTCAGGGACATGGCGCGGAATGATATGGACTCAGAAGCTTGCGAGATGCCTTGAATTATCCCGACATCCTGCGTGGGGAACAGGCCTTTCGGTATGACAACGTAAAGGAAGATGGCAAGCACTAAAGTTGCGGCCGCTACAAGGAGTGTCGAGATTTCATGGCGAAGCACCCACCGCAGGGTTCGGCTGTAATGCGCGATGAGAGTTTCGAACATGCGCTCAAACCACCGGTAGAACCGCCCCTGCTCCGATTCTGGCTTGTGGCGCAGCAGACGAGCACTCATCATGGGGGTCAGGGTGAGCGAAACCGCGGCAGAGATGAGGATCGTGACGGCGAGCGTGATGGCGAACTCACGGAAGAGCCTTCCTACGATATCCCCCATCAGTAGCAGCGGAATGAGGACCGCGATAAGAGAGATGGTGAGTGAGATGATGGTGAAGCCGATCTGTTCCGCTCCCCTGAGCGCAGCTTCGAGCGGTCCGAGTCCTTCTTCGAGATAGCGTGATATGTTCTCGATCATCACGATCGCATCGTCAACGACGAAACCGGTCGAGATCGTAAGGGCCATCAGTGTGAGATTGTTCAGGCTGTATCCCAATACATACATCACAGCCAGCGCTCCGACGAGGGAGATGGGAATGGCAATAGCAGGGATAATCGTCGCGTAGAGATTGCGCAAAAAGACGAAGATGACCATCACGACAAGGCCGATCGTAAGGACCAACTCAAACTCCACATCATTGACCGATGCCTGAATCGTTGTCGTCCGGTCGGTTAACACCGTCAGCTTTACGGATGCCGGAAGGTTTGCCTGCAGCTGAGGGAGGAGATCTTCGATGCTCTTCACCACGGCAATTGTGTTTGCCCCTGGCTGGCGTTGGATGTTCAGGATCACGGCGGGGGTCTGATTCATCCAGCCTGCAAGCCGTATGTTTTCGACGCCATCGCTGATCTTGGATACATCTGAAAGTGTTACCGGAGAGCCATTCCTGTAGGCAACGATTACTTCGCGATAGTCGTCGCCGGCGAGCAGTTGGTCATTCGAATTGATTTGATAGTTCTGCGATTCTCCATCGATGGTTCCCTTCGCTGTATTAACGCTTGTACTTGCAAGCGCGGCCCGCAGATCTTCGAGACTAATGCCATAGGTTGCCAAGGTTGCCGGATTGACCTGAATCCGGACGGCGGGCTTCTGGCCGCCACCGATTGTCACCAGTCCAACTCCACTGAGCTGCGAGATTTTCGGGGCCAGCCGCGAGTCGGCCAGGTCCTCCACCTTAGAGAGCGGAAGGATGTTTGAAGTCAGGGCGACCGTCAATACAGGCGCATCCGCCGGATTCGATTTGCTATACACGGGGGGCACTGGAAGATCCGTGGGTAGAAAGCTCTGCGCGGCGTTGATGGCGGCCTGTACCTCCTGTTCGGCCACATCGATATTCAGACGTAACGAGAACTGCAAAACGATGGATGAACAACCATCCGAACTGGTGGAAGTCATCTGTGTCAGACCGGGTATCTGTCCAAATTGCCGCTCAAGAGGCGCCGTGACGGCAGACGACATCACATCCGGACTGGCTCCTGGATAAAAGGTCCGCACCTGGATCGTCGGATACTCCACCTCGGGCAATGCCGAGATTGGAAGCTTGATGTAGGCAGCAGCCCCGACGATCAGGATCGCCACCATAAGCAACGCAGTCGTAACGGGCCGAAGAATGAAGGGACGGGAGGGACTCACAATGCGGGTCCCCCATCGACTGCTGTTTTTCGGGGTGAGTGCTCGACTTGAACCGGCGTTCCTTCTTGCAACTTGTCGAAGCTCGAGAGCGCCACTATTTCTCCCGCACGCAAGCCTTCCACTGCGGTCGTACCACCATCGGTGCTCTGCTCAGTGATATTCCTGACCGAAACGGCATCCTTATCGACAACGAAGACAAATGCTTGCGTTCCATTGCGCTGGATCGCAGCGCTTGGAATAAGAACTGAATCTTTGAGAGTTTTCACCAACAAGCGCGCATTGACGAACTGGTTTGGAAACAGAGCCAAGTCGCGATTGCTGAATTCACTGCGGAACCGAACGGTACCGGTCGATGTATCAATCTGATTGTCGACACTCAGCAAGGTTCCGGTTGCCAGCTTCGTTTCAGCAGACCGGTCAAAAGCTTCCACAGCAAGAGATTTGTGCTGACGCAGTTGCGCTTGAACCTCTCCGAGATGATCTTCCGCCACGTTGAACACAACGGTAATCGGCTGGAGCTCGGTGATCACCACGAGCGCGTTCGAACTCCCTGCAAAAACAGTATTGCCTGAATCGACGAGCCGCAGACCAACCCTGCCGGAAGTGGGAGCTGTGATGTAACAGTAGCTAAGCTGGACCTCCGCATACTGTACCTGACCAAGGTCGAATTTGACGGCTCCTTGATCCTGAACCACGACCTGCTCCTGGTCGTCGAGAATCTGCTTTGCAACCGCGTTCGAAGCAAACGCCTCCCTGTAGCGGGCAAGATCAATCTCCGCCTGCTTCAGAACGCCGCGGTCGTGGTCGAGTAGACCTTCTGCCTGCTGCAATTGTGCGCGGTAGGGACGCGGGTCGATGTCGATAAGCGGATCGCCATTGCGTACGATTTGTCCCTCGTGATAATGCACTGCAAGGACTTGACCACTCACCTGGCTGAAGACGTTTATCGTAGAAATTGGCGTTACCGTGCCGAGAGCGTCAAGATAGAGGCCCATGTCACCTCGAACCGCGGCGCTGGTGAGGATGATGACAGAATGGTTTGCCTCACCGGCAGTCGCCAGATCTTCCTTGTGCTTTCCGGACCGCACCGCAGAAGAGACGCCGAGCACCAGGATGGCAACCAGACAAATGGCCCACATCCTCTTTGACTTGGAAGCACCCTTTGCAACATGGGCCGGTTGCGCGCGCCCAGGTTGCGAGATCCTCTCTTCGGTCTCTTCGAGAAATGGGATCATTTGCCATCTCCCCGAGAAATATTCAGATGCATCTGTGCGCGTGCCCTTAGCATCCGAAAAAGCAAAAGGAAGGCCGCACAGGATCTAATGAGCATCCATCTTCTGATCTTCATGATGCCTCCGCAGTTTCTATTGTGCAGAGGGCAACTGCGCGTGCTGTTAGAGACGATCAGTTATATGTGAGGATTTGTATGGAGAGCGGATCACGCACGCTGGAAAAAGACTGAGGAAACAGTTCAAGCCGAACGAACTTTGTCCGAAACATATTTCGGTGGCACGACCCGACGCATCCGTTCACTCCGACTGAGCCGCGTGGCCCTTCCACCGGTTAACGCCAAAGCCCTATAGCGCGGTGCTATGCTCGTGCTTTGAGAGCTCATCTTTGTCAGAGACTATGTCGGTTGCGACAGGCAACCGGATAATAATTTCGAGGCCCGCGGGCCTAAGGTTCTCGGCACGTATCGTGCCGCCGTGCAGATGAATCGCTTCAGAGGCAATGGCGAGCCCAAGACCATTGCCTCCCGTAGCTTCCGTGTCCCGGTTTATTCGATAGAAGGGCTGAAATATTGCCTGCAGAGAATCGTCCGGAACCCCAGGACCCTGGTCCCGCACAGAAAGAAGCGCCAATGGTTCCGGAGTACTCCGATCCACCTCCAAAACGATCTGGACATTGCTTCCCGGCCGTGTGAAGCGAACGGCGTTGCGAATAATGTTTTCACAAGCGCTTCTAAGGGCATGGGGATCGGCATTCCGTAGAATGATCGAACCGGCCGTCTGAAAATTGACGGATTTGCCAAGCGCTTGTGCTTCGAAGTTCGCATCAGCCGCCACTTCCTCGACAAGCTGGGCGAAGTCCACGTCTTCTCTCTCCGCTGACGAAAACCCGGATTCCAGGCGCGAGAGCGTCAAAAGCTGCCCCATTAGCAGATCGATTCTCACAACGTCACGATCCAGGCGCTGAAACAGGTCGTCAGAATCTGCAGCGAAACGATTTCTTAGAAGAGCCAGAGAGATATTAATGCGAGCCAGGGGAGAGCGCAGTTCATGCGATACCGAGTTCAGAAGCCTTTTTTGCGTTTGAATCAGAGAGTCAAGACGGCTGACCATCGAGTCGAAGTCTTTTGCGAGAGCTGCCACCTCGTCATGGCGCCGGGAAACGGAAGGTGGCACTCGCGCTTTGAGATCTCCTTGCGCGACTTTTCTAGCCGTTGACTGAATACTGTGGATCGGTGAGGCAATATGATACGCAAGGCCGAGGCAAAGTAAGGTGACCAGGACGATCAGAGAAATGCTAAAAGGAAGACCGTCGCCCATCAGTACGTCTCCTATCCGGCGCAAGTCGGATTTCAGGAAGAGCATCAGTATGTAGGGATGCCCTGAGGCGGAGAGAAACTTGTAGGCTGCAATATGGCCTCGAAGTACGACGAGTTGGCCGTCCTTTGCTGCGTGCGCAAGTTGAAGACCGTCGTCAGGCAGCGGCTGCGACAACACATCCTTATAGAATCCGTCGAGCAAAAAGATTTGCCGGTCGTGATCGTGAACATCGCTCTGCGAAAAACGGGCAAACGCCTCAGGGCCGCCCGACTCGTATGTCCTAGCGGCTTCTGCCGCCAGGATAGGCGCAACCGTCGCATACATGTTTGGAGTTGAGACCTGCCTCATGCCCGTCAGGCGACTGCCGAGAAGCACGACTGCGATCATGCCCCAGGCCGTCAGCCAGTACCAAAAAAAGATCTTCAGGAAGAGCCGGTACATCGGCACCCTGGCTTTCACCTTGAGGAATCTTGCATGAAGATTGAGTGGCAAAGGTTCTTCCGTCCTTATCACCGGTCCTCCCTTCGAGGTATACAACACAACCCAGCTTCCGAACAGCCCTCCAGCCAAGACCAAACAATTCCTTACAGTCGCCCTACCCTTCCTCACTGCACCGTCCGTTACGGCACCGTACTCTGCATGTGGGAATACTTTTCCTGAGCGGAGAGTTATGACTTACCGGCTTATCAGTCTGCGGAGTTCATCCGCCATTATCTTGTTCGCGACCGCCATTTTTTGTGTTCATTCGCGTCCTGTCGCCGCACAGGATTCAAGAGCCAAACCGGCGCCGACCGATCATGCAGACGTTGCTCCTTCGTCCCCATCCCGTGGAGATGAACTCCAACCTACTCGGCACGACTTGACTCGTGACTCTTTGCCCGATGCACCACTGCCGAAGGGACAGGCACAAGGGCAAGACCAGAACCCTGCGGCGCCTTCGGGTCTGCAACCGAACCAGGTGCTGGGACTGCCCCCAACATTAACCAGAACCCGTTTGACGGGGGAAGACAAGCTTCAAATCTACATCCATAAGGCTTTTGGCCCGCCCGCTGTGATTCTTCCTGCATTTGGTGCGGGCTTCCAAATGCTTAATCCGCCAAACCATTACCCAAGAGAATGGAAGGACGGAGCTGAGGCATTTGGCAGAATCTACGGGTACAAAGTCACCGATCGCGCCTCCAGGGAGACTGCTCAGTTTCTCACGGGTCTGCTTCTGCATGAAGACCCTCGCTACCAACGCTCCACCAGCAGCAATCCATTGCGCCGAACCTTCCACGCGCTCGCCTTCACCATCATCGACAAGACGGATTCCGGCAGAAATACTCTCGCGGTAAGTAACTTCGCTTCGGCTGCAGCCGGGGGTTTCGTGGGCATGGGCATTCTTCCGAACGGCTACAACGATGTAACCCATGCGGAACAGCGTATGGCTAGTGAGTTCTTGCAGATCGCCATCGGGAACGTAGCTACTGAGTTTGAACCTCAATGGGGGCCATTGGCGAAAAAAATACGCCTTCCGAAGGTTCTTCCTGCTTGGTGGATTCCGCAGCATTCACACTAGCCTTAACATTGCTTGAGCCACCTGCGGGATGCTCGGGTGATCTAGCCGAGCCCAAGCGTCCATTTTTTACGCCATAGACGGCATATACAGGAGGGAGCCATTTGAAGCAGAGTGGCCGAATGTCATGCCGAGCAGGGGATTGTAAGTGACCGGCCCGCCCTAAATTGCATCGTATGGTTGAAAGGAACACGGCCTAATACGGCCGGAGGGAGTGCGTTCTTTGTCAGGATTTGTTTGGGGCGGGCCGGTCCAGGTTCAGAAGGGAGTCGTCGGAGTCATTATGGACGAAAAGAGCACGCTAAGTGCCAACGCAAAGGAAGTTGCCGGTAGGACGACCCTGCACCTCAAGCCCCACCTGCTTATCGTGGATGACGATCGCGAACTCTGCGAAATCCTGAAGCGGTACCTCGAGGCGGAGGATTTCCGGGTCTCTTTTGTGCATACGGGTGAAGCCGGCGTAAAGGCAGGCATTGAGGGCAGTTACGAGCTGATCGTGCTGGACGTCATGTTGCCGGACAAAAAGGGATTTAACGTTCTCAAGGACATTCGACAGCGCGCGCGGACTCCTGTTCTGATGCTGACTGCCAGGGGGGAAGAGTTTGACCGTATTCTCGGGTTGGAGCTTGGCGCCGACGACTACCTGGCGAAGCCGTTCAACCCGCGCGAACTCGCGGCAAGAATCTCAGCCATTCTCCGCAGATCGGGCTGGCAATCCGACAACAAGAACGGGCTTAGGCCTCCTAAAATCAAGTTTGGAGACCTGGAACTCGATTTGGGTGCGCGCACCGTCTCGAAAGTCGGCGGGCCCTTGAATTTGACATCGGCAGAATTTGAGCTCTTGCACATGTTTTTCGAGTTTCCAGGCCAAGTCCTCACGCGAGATAAGCTGGTGGAACGTGTCCTGGACCGGAAATTTTCGCCCTTCGATCGAAGCATCGATTTTCACATTACCAATCTTCGACGCAAGCTTGGGCCACATCCCGACGGTGGCGAGAGGATTCGTAGTGTCCGTGCCATCGGCTACTTGTATGCATGGCCCCGGAAACACTGAGTCCGATAAGCCCTCCTCTGAGGTACAAAATCTGAGTTCGACTCCGTGCAGAAGCAAATGCCGGGCTGACGGTCCTGTCCTCTTTCAACTTCCGAATATTGAAATACCCAAGCAGTATCAATCCACAACTCGGCGGAATTTGCAGCGGATAACCAGCCGAGAGGAGGGGCCACGCACGCACACCGAGCAGGTCTTGCTGCAGGTCGGCTCGCCTACAAACACTAACAGGAGAAACACTCTTCCTAGCGGCACTGCCCCTCACAGATCACCAGAATAAAGCAGAGAAGAGAACTCTGATGAAATTCTGGATTCAAAGGATCTGTGCGATCGTCCTGGCCCTGTTCCAGATATTAGGATATTAGGAATTTAAAGCCCCGAAATTCGAACCGCAGGCCCTTGAAAAACGCCCGCCTGAAATCGCTGTGGCAGAGGAATGAATCTTCGCCAGCCGGACGGCCGCCGTGTTGCAATAACGGCAACAAGCAGAGAAGACGTCCAGCAAACAAATCCTAGCAAGTCGATAGCTGTTTCTGGCCGCAGTCGATTGTTTCTTTGGCGAAAATCCATTGGTTGATTGCGCTGGAACACTAGGCTAGTGCCTGGTCGTTTAGTAGTTGGTCGAACAGATAGGGAGGCACTACCTAACGTGCGTACCGGCCTATGCTAGCGACGGGAGCCCCAGGCGCCAATTAAGTTATCCGGATGCGAACCGTCATGGACCTATCGAGAACGAGATTTCTGTTGGCACACGATTTCCGCATCGTCATCTTCGCGATTGGAGCCGGCATGGCGTTGTCGCCAGCGCTGGCTTTGCCCTCTCAAACGGCAAAGGAGTTGATCGGAGATGCGTGCTACAACGAACTGCAACAGCGCGAAAAGAAAACGTTGTGGTCCTATACCGCCGAGCGCCACGTTAACAACCACATATTTCTCGAGCACGTTATCGAGACAGACGACGGCCCGGTTCGTCACCTGCTTGCAGTGGATGGCCATCCACCCACACCAGCGGAAATTGAAGAGGAGAATGATCGGCACCAAGAGTTGCTGAAAAATCCGGCCGGGAGGCGTGCGATCCAGAGACAACGGGGCGACGACGACAAAACAGTGGAAGAACTATTGCGCATTATTCCTGAGGCCTTTGTTTTTGAGGATCAGGGCAAGGAGGGGGAGTCCGAAAGAATAGCGTTTCATCCAAATCCTGGGTTCAAGCCCAGGACCTATGAGCAGCGGATTTTGCACGCTCTGGATGGGATAGTTTCCATCGATCTTCACGAGAAGCGAATAGCACGCCTTTCTGGTTCACTGGGAACACGGGTAAAATTTGGGCATGGCCTGATCGGCCACGTGGAACAAGGTGGCACCACGGAAATTACGCGCGTTCAGCTGTCGCCGGGAGTTTGGAAAACCAGCAGGGAAAAAATCGACATCGACGGACGGTTCGTAATGCTCAAAACAGTCAATAAGCATCAAGACGAAAGTAGGACTGGTTTTGAGCCGGTAGCGCCCGACACAACGTTTGCGCAAGCGCTCAAGCAAATTGAAAAAAAATAATCTTGCGGCCGCTAAGAGACGGCGAAGGGTCGTTACTCAGCAAGACCCCGCGGTGGTACACGCCCGCGTCCATGGCAAGACAGAAGGTGTGATGTGTGAGCGCTCGACCTGCCGTCCAACACGTCCGTCCGATTACGCAGCGAGCCCTTTAACACGTCTAGAATGCGAGGCCCACTGGCATCAAGTGCGATGCCCTTTACGGAAATTGGCTTCTTCACCTGGTCCTCCCTCGCTCGAGCCGGGGTCCTAAGCTCTCCGCCAATTTGTATCGAGCACGATGCATCCGCGCTTTCATCGCGTTCAGCGTGATACCCAGTCGTCTCGCGGCTTCTTCCTGCGAGTACTCTCCCACGGCGCAAAGGACAAATGCAGTGAATAATGGGGGCGATAGCTGTCCCACATTCGTTTGAATCATTTCCCTCAACTCGGTGCGAGCGAACAGTTGCTCAGGATTTGGATCCTCATCGTGCAAGAGCTCTGATATGGGAACTTCACTCTCTGGAAGTGTGGCGTCGAGCGAAGTCACCTGCAGCCCTCTGGCACGTCGTCGCCGCATGAGTGCTGCATTAACGACGATGCGGGTCAACCACGTCGAGAACTTGGAGCGCCCCTCGAAGCGCGCCACATTGCGGTACGCCGAGAGAAGCCCGTCCTGCAAAGCGTCTTCCGCGTCTTCGGTGTTTCCCAAAATACGTCGGGCAGTTCCGAGTAACTGCCGTTGGTACCGACGAAACAGTGTCTCGATTGCCTGGTCATTTCCGCCCCGGCTCGCCCGAACGAGTGCCTCTTCCCATTTCGTTTCGGTTGTAATGCATCGGCTTCCCATTTCCCGCCTCCAAAAGTTTTCTCGTCTGGCAAGACGAATGACCCCGTCCTTCTCAACACTGCATCACATTGTTGTCACGGCTAGAGCGTGGTGCCGTAGGGAAATGAGATATCTGCGTGAGGAATTGATTGCTTGGTGGTTTTACAGTGGAGTTGGTATTCGCTAGAGCCATCATGGAGAGCGAAGGAAGTAAGTCCGCGGTGGGCAGGAGTCCATAATGATTTCGCACCTAGCCAAGAAAGGCATAGATTCGTTCGGATCCTCCGCCATGCTTGGAACGGCGTTGAACGGTTCAACGGAAGTTCGAGTTGATGCAAGCAGGTCTGGCTTGTTTTGAGTTATTGGCTGAGGAGGCGGCGAGTGAGCAGCTTAGGGTGGCAGAAAGCGCCGCGCGCAATCAGGACAGTTCGACTTGAGCCTGACTCATGATTAGGCCAGCATGAGAGAAGATCTAGACGAGGGAACGTTGCACGTGACTGTGCTGGGCCGCGAGAAATTCTAAAATTGCTTGATGGGCTGCGCCTGGCTGGTCGGTCTCGAAAATGTGACTCGCGTGAGGGATCAACACAAGTTTAGCGCCTGGAATACGCTCGGCGATCAACTTGGCGTTTCCCGATGGAATGAGCCGGTCGGTTTCGCCGTGAACGACGAGTGTCGGGACGGAGATTTGCGAGATGCGGCTGTAGGCCTCCCAGCCAAAAATTCCTTGAAGCTGGCCGGTGTAACCCTGTGGAGTGGGATACCACTTCATGCGGATGGCCATGTCTTCATCGATGCGCTCCCGCGGGGTGCCGGCGTCATAGATGAAAGGGATGATAGCTTCCTTCAATTGTTCGGGCGTCAGGTCACGGCGGATGAGAATTTGGAGCGCTTCCGGCTCGGCCTGTACCGCATGGGGACCTCCCGGTGCGGTGCATCCTAGAATTAGCGAACGCACGCGGTTTGGGTATTGAAGTGCAAATTCCTGTGCAATCATGCCACCCATGGAAACGCCAAAGACGTGCGCGCGCTCCACGCCAGCAGCATCCAGAACGGCAGCCGCGTCCGAAGCCATCAAGGGGATGGAATATACACCGGCGGGGACGTCGCTTTGGCCGATGCCGCGATTATCGAATGCGATGGTGCGATAACAACTCGCAAGAATGGGACGGCTGCGATGCCACATGTAGGAGGGATAGCTGAGGCCCATGATGAGCAACAGAGGCTCGCTGGAACCTTGTTCATCCCAATAGAGTTTGGCGTTTTGATTCTCAGCAAAGGGCATGCGGTCTCCGGTTGGGGTAGATGGCAATCGTGAGGACGTCTGGATGGAAGACCATGGAATCCGATAGTCACCCACAGATGCATGTTACTAACACGGCCGCCATTGTATATAATCCGGCTCACCATGCCAAACCAAGAAACGCAGTACCACGTAGCCGACAGGGTCGCCACCATTACGCTGAATCGGCCGGATAAATTGAATGCCTGGACGGCGGTGATGGAGCGCGAGGTGCGCGCCGCAATGGACGACGCAGAGCACGATGAAAACGTTCGTGTTGTCGTCCTTACGGGCGCTGGGCGCGGATTCTGTGCAGGCGCGGATATGTCGCTGCTGAGCACTGTGGCGGAGAAGGGAATCGATGAAGCGCGGCGGGCACAGAGTGTGCAACCTACAAGAAAGAGCGCCGAGGGTGTGCGAGAAGATTTCCAGAAGAAATACTCTTATTTTGCTGCGGTCGCCAAGCCGGTGATCGCGGCCATCAACGGGCCGGTGGTGGGATTGGGATTGGTGATTGCTTTGTATTGTGATCTGCGGTTCGCGTCCGATGCAGCGCGTTTTGGCACAGCTTTCGCGCAGCGAGGACTGATCGCCGAGTACGGAATGGGGTGGATGTTGCCGCGCCTCGTTGGACACGCCAACGCGCTGGACCTGCTGTTTACCGCAAAAATGATCGATGCGGCCGAGGCGCTGCGAATAGGGCTGGTGAATCAGGTTTTTCCACGCGAAACGTTTCTGGGGAGCGTGCAGAAGTACGCAGCGGAACTGGCGTCGAGCGTTAGCCCGCGGTCGTTGAGGGTAATCAAGCGACAAGTCTATGACGCCATGTTTCAGACGCTGGCAGAATCCTTTGAGAGCTCCGAGCGTGAAATGCTGGCGAGCTTGCAGTCCGAAGACTTCAAAGAGGGTGTGGCACATTTTATCCAGAAGCGCGCCCCGGCTTTCACCGGCAGATAAGGATCTGCAATGAATTTCGAATTCAACGACAGAACGAAGGATTTGCAGCGACGGGTGCAAGCGTTCCTGGACGCGTACATTTATCCAAACGAGAAGCGCTTCGAGGAAGAGATTGAGCGAAATCGATGGCAGCCTACGAAGATCGTCGAAGAGTTGAAACCGAAAGCCCGCGCTGCCGGTCTGTGGAACTTATTTCTGCCGGAGAGTGAACACGGCGCAAGGCTGACCAATCTTGAATACGCGCCTCTCTGCGAAATCATGGGCCGAAGCCACATGGCGCCGGAGGTGTTTAATTGTTCGGCTCCCGACACGGGAAATATGGAAGTGCTCGCGCGCTATGGCACGGCGGAACAGAAAAAACAATGGCTGGCACCGTTGCTCGCCGGAGAGATCCGGTCGTGTTTCGCGATGACGGAGCCCTCCGTCGCTTCCTCCGATGCCACAAACATTGAGGCCAGCATCGTCCGCGAAGGCAGCCACTACGTTGTGAATGGCCGGAAATGGTGGACGTCCGGGGTTGGCGACCCGCGTTGCAAGATCGCCATTTTCATGGGCAAGACGGATCCCTCGGCTCCGACTCACAAACAGCAGTCCATGATCCTGGTGCCAATGGATACGCCAGGAGTGAAGATTGAACGAATGCTGACGGTGTATGGATACGACCATGCGCCCCACGGCCATGGCGAAATCACATTTGAGAATGTGTCCGTTCCGGTCACGAACGTGTTGCTCGGCGAAGGGCGCGGATTTGAGATTGCGCAGGGTCGACTGGGGCCCGGGCGAATTCATCACTGCATGCGATGCATTGGCGTTGCGGAGCGCGCGCTCGAAACCATGTGCAAGCGGGTGCAAGCACGATTGGCCTTCGGAAAAACGCTTGCCGAACAAGGAACGATTCGCGCCGATATTGCAGCGTCGCGCATGGAGATCGAGCAGGCGCGACTGCTTACGCTGAAGGCCGCGTCCATGATGGACACGGTGGGGAACAAGGCGGCGCGCACTGAAATTGCGATGATTAAGGTTGTGGCGCCCAACGTGGCCCTGCGCGTACTGGACCGAGCGATTCAAGCGCATGGGGGCGCCGGAGTTTCGCAGGATACGTTTTTGGCGAGTGCCTGGGCGATGTCGCGGACGCTGCGGCTGGCCGATGGCCCAGATGAGGTGCACATCGAGTCGATTGCGAAATGGGAGCTGGCCAGGAACAAGAAGCCGACGACGCCGCAAGATACCTACTGATGAAATATAAAGAGTCAGTAAGATTGCGTTGGGAGAAGTGATGCCGCTCTTGCTAGTTAAGAATCCGCAGGCGTTGAACCAATGGATGGGCAAGGAAATTGGAGTGACGGAGTGGTTTCACATTTCGCAGAAACGGATCGAACAGTTTGCTGAGGCGACCGAGGACCGCCAATGGATTCACATTGACCGTGCGAAGGCGAGTAAGGAATCCCCCTATGGGATAACAATCGCGCATGGGTTTCTTACCCTGTCGCTGATCAGCCATCTTGTGAAAGAGTTGCTGCAAATTCAAAGTGGTGTGCGACTGGCGGTGAATTATGGGTTGAATCGCGTGCGCTTTCCTGCTCCGGTGCGGGCTGATTCGAGAATTCGCGCCCGCGTTGTGCTGAACGTTTTGAAAGAGTTGACCGATTGCGTGGAGGCGACTTACGCAATCACGATCGAATGCGAACAGACGGAAAAACCGGGTTGCGTGGCCGAGTCGATCGTTCGTTACTACACGTGATCCGCTACGGCTATCCGATGTCTTTCGAGCCGCCGAGACTGAGTTAATGAAACTACGTTAGATGCGTCCCGTTTGCGCGCCGTGTAAAGCAGCCCGCAGTAGGAACTGAATTTTCTCGGGCATGGACGCGAAGCGTTCGTCTTTCGTCAAGCCCTGTTGGTAACGAAAATAAATTTGCTGCACGATGACAGCCAATTTGAAACGCGCAAACGCGAGGTAGAAGGCAATCTCTGAAACATCGCTCCCCGTCTGCCGAGCGTAATACTTCACAAATTCCTCCCGTGTGAAACTTCCGGGGTGAGTTGTCGGGCCCCAGCGATTTTGCTGCAACTCTTCGGGATCCGTTGGATCGATCCAGTAGGCGAGCGCGGTGCCGAGATCCGAGAGAGAATCACCGATGGTGCACATCTCCCAATCGAGAACGCCGACAATTTTTGTGATGTCGTTCGAATCGAGGACCATGTTGTCGTATTTGTAGTCATTGTGAATCAGCGAATTGGTGCGCGTGGATGGTATATGCTGGTGCATCCACGCGGAGATTTTCTCCACTTCCGGATAGTCGTGGGTTTTGGAACCGTAGTAGCGCTCAATCCACCCACGGACCTGGCGCTCCAGATAACCTTGCGGCCTTCCCAGATCGGATAGACCCACCGCTGCGCAATCCACGTGATGCAGGCGCACGAGATTTTCAACAAAGGATTCGCTGAGCTGCCGCGCCTTTTCTGCGGGGAAATCCAAACCGCGTGGCAGGTTTCTGCGAAGAATGATCCCGTGAATCGGCTCCATCACATAGAATGGCGCGCCGAGAATGGAATCATCATCGCAGTAAAGAAGTACTTCAGGCGCCGGGTCGTAGACGGCGTGCAGCTTCGAGAGCACACGAAACTCGCGCCCCATATCGTGGGCCGACTTGACCTTGCTGCCGAAGGGCGGACGTCGAAGAACCAACTCCCTGTCACCGAGCTGCACCGCATACGTTAAATTGGAATGGCCGCTGGGGTATTGACGGATCTGGAGCGCACCTGTTTCGTTCGGAAAATGGTGGCGCAAGAAAGGTTCGAGTCTAGCTAAATCCAGCTCTTCGCCGGATCGAATAGGTGCGGGATGGTCCAGCAGGTCGCTCATTCGAAAGCCACCCTAACGGTAGGTCAGCATGGCGGGATCCGCGATATGCCCATGCGAATTGAAAGTGCTGAGAGTAAATCGGTCCACATCATATAGGAATTCACTCCAGGAAGAGTTCCGCGACATCCAGCTCACTTGTACGGTGCGTTCTGGAGAGAGTTGCAAAGCACGCTGCATGGCTATCGCGGTGGGACCACCGGACGTGAAAATCGCCACCCGTTCTCCGCGACGGCCAGCGGCGAGGAATTTTGAGAGCCCGGAGTTCACCCGGGAGCAAAACTCCGGCCAAGTCTCAACCCCCTCCGGAGCGATTTCGCCTTGCACCCACTTTCCAATGACTGCCTCGAAGACTTTTTGAAAAGTAGCACGTCGACGACCAGAGTCCGTGGCTGACTGAAACGCGGCATGAAGATCGCGGATACTTCGGTCGTTTTTCAGCAAAGCGGGCAGACTGCCTTCGAGTACGGACTCCCCTTGATATTCATCGAATTCGGAGAGCACCAGCGGCTGGGGAAACTTGAGACCACTTTTTTCGAAGGCTTCGCTCACCAGTCTGGCCGTGTCCTTCTGCCTGACGCGCGGACCGACGCATACGAGATCGAAAACGACATTGCGCTGCGCCCAAAACTCACCGAGCAGGCGTGCCTGCGCTTCGCCGAGCTGGGACAGTTTGTCATAGTTCTGCTCAAGGAACGAAGCTTGCGCATGACGGACGAGAAAGAGAATCCCCATTGGTAGTCAGGCCCTTCCGTCAAGTGTTATAGCGCAAGTGTCGCGAAGGATGAAATCCGGCCGCGCCCCAGCTTTGAATGTACATCATCCCTAAGAAACGCAGGCTCTAGGCGGTTGCGACTTGATCTCTGCTGAAATCGGCGAATGTTTTACCTTGCTCCGCAAGCCGCTTGAGGAGCGAAGCGGGCTGCCAGATTTCGCCATGCTGACCCTGGAATTCGGAGACGCGCTCATAAACTCGTTTGAGGCCGACGGTGTCGGCGTACCACATCGGCCCGCCGCGGTGCGCGGGAAACCCGTATCCGTTGATGTAAATGATGTCGATATCCGAAGCTCGCAGCGCGAAACCTTCTTCGAGAATGCGCGCGCCTTCATTGACCAGCGCGTACAAACAACGGTCGGTGATTTCCGCGGCGGAGATTTGCCGCTGGGCAATACCCGCCTCGGCGACCCACTTGGCAATGAGCTCAGCCACGAGCGGGTCTGGCTTCGCGCGGCGTTGATCATCGTATTCGTACCAGCCCGCGCCGGTTTTTTGGCCGTACCTGCCGAGCTCGCAAAGACGATCTTCGGCAAACGGCTGACGAATCCCAGGCACCTCCAAATGCCGATATTCTTTGCGGATACGCCAGCCAACGTCGAGGCCCGCGAGATCGCCGGTGGCGAGTGGGCCCATGGCCATGCCAAAATCCGAAAGGGCGCGGTCCACGGCTTCGACGCTTGCGCCTTCTTCGACGAGGAATTGGGCTTCACGCCGGTACGGGCCAAACATGCGATTGCCGACAAATCCGCGGCAGTTCCCTACGAGCACACCCACTTTGCCGAGCGTTTTAGAAAGCTGCATGCACGTGGCGATCACTTCTTTTGAGCTTGCTTTACCGCGGACAATCTCCAGAAGCCGCATAACGTTTGCGGGGCTGAAGAAATGCGTTCCGATTACGGACGCAGGACGAGAGGTGGAAGAAGCGATCTCATCGATGCTGAGAGTGGAAGTGTTGCTGGCTAGGATAGCGCCCTGCCTGCACACGCGATCCAATTCCTTAAAAACAGCCTTCTTCAGGGCCATGCCTTCGAAAACGGCTTCGATCACCAGGTCCACGCTGGAGAAATCGTCGTACGTTAACGTGGGAGTGATGCGCTTTAAGCGCTCTTCGGCAACCTGCTGAGAGAAGCGGCCACGCTGGACGGAGTTCGCGTAGTTCTTCTGGATGGTGGCCAGGCCGCGATCGAGCGCAGGCTGGTCCGCATCCTTCAGAAGTACGGGAATTCCTGCGTTTGCCAGCACCATAGCGATCCCGCCACCCATAGTGCCAGCGCCGACAACCGCGGCGGATTTAATCGGAATAATGGGAGTCTCTTTCGGGACGTCGGGGATTTTGTTCACCTCGCGCTCGCTGAAAAAAACGTGGATCAGTGATTTGGATTGTTCGGAGAAGAGGCACTCAATGAAGAGTTTCTGTTCCAGTTTGCAACCTTCTTCGAAGGATAATTTCGTGGCGGCTTCCACGGCATCGATGGCGGCAACGGGAGCGAACAGGCCGCGCTGCTTTTTGGCAGCCGTTTCGCGCACGGAGGAAAAGATCAAAGCATTTTCCGCAGAGTTTCCGAGTTTTTCATTGCGTTCACGCGTCTTTCGGGCAGGTTTGTGTGCGACGTCGCGAGCAAATGTAACCGCCCCTGCAAGGAGATCGTCCTCGATAATGCCGTCGACAATGCCGAATTTCATCGCTTCTTCTGCTTTGACCGGATTTCCGCCCACGCACATCTCGACGGCTTTCGCTACGCCAGCGAGCCTTGGAAGGCGCTGCGTGCCTGCCGCGCCAGGAATAAGACCGAGCTTCACTTCCGGCTGGCCCACCTGCGCGCTAGGAACAGCAACGCGATAGTGGCCAGCCATTGCTAGTTCCAAACCGCCGCCGAACGCCGTTCCGTGAATCGCCATCACCACGAGCTTCCAGCTGTCTTCGATTTTCAAAAGAAGCGGAAGCAGGCCGGGACCGCGCGATTTGCCCGAAGTCATTTTTCCAAACTCTTTAATGTCTGCTCCAGCGACAAACGTGCGGCCGCCGCCGATTAGGACCACCGCTTTGACGCCGTCGTCCCGGGCAATCTGGTCCAGGGCTTCCGAAATTCCTTCCGGAACGCCCGGGCTCAAAGCATTGACGGGCGGGTTGTTGATGGTGATGACGGCGATGCCGTTGTCTTTTGTGAGTTGCACTAAATCGGTCATGGCTAGGCTCTCTCGTTTTTTGGTTTATGCGCTTTTTGCGGAGACGTTGCCAGCATCGATCACTATCGAGGCGATACGCTCGCGGTGAAACGTGGCGTCGCCAAAAGCTGTCTCCGACGCTTTCGCTCGGCGGTAGTACAAGTGGAGATCGTTTTCCCACGTGAAACCCATGCCGCCGTGAATCTGGATCCCGCGATTGCCGACCGTACGACCGGCATCGCTGGCATACATTTTCGCGATGGAAACGGCGGTCGCTGCATCCGGGGAATTTTCTTCCAGTGCCCACCCGGCGTAGTACACGGCGGAACGGGCGCTCTCTGTTTCCAAATACATGTCCGCGCACTGGTGCTGCACGGCTTGGAAAATTCCAATTGGTTTGCCGAACTGTTTGCGAGTCTTGGCATATTCCACGGTGAGATCGAGTGTCCGTTGCATTCCGCCAACCAATTCGGCAGCCAAAGCGGCAGTGGCGATGTCGAATGCTCGGGCGAGATCCTTAGGTGATCCGATTTCTTCAGCCGGGCTATTGTGGAATTCAACAGAGTAGAGTTTGCGCGTCAAGTCCATCCCGGACATCGGCGCGATCTTCAGGCCTGGTGCTTTGGAGTCCACCAGGAAGACTCCGTTGTGCGCCACCACGACGATGAAGTCGGCGATCGCCGCGTCCGAGACAAAGAGTTTTTCGCCGGTAAGCTTGCCGTTGCTGGCGCTCAGTCGGGCATCATGTAGGTTCCAGCTCGCGCTGGCTTCCAGAATGGCTGTGGTGGCGCGAACTTCTCCACGGCAAATGGGCCCGAGATATTTTTTCTTGTGCGCAGGTATGCCTACGGCGTCCAATATGGATCCAGTCAAAACGACGGTCGAGAAAAATGGGCCAGGCAAGAGCGCGCGCCCCGCCTCTTCCATCAGTAGCATGAGTTCGACCTTGCCCAGGCCAACTCCGCCGTAGGCTTCTGGAAAAATGATGCCGGTGTAACCCTGGTCGGTTAGCTTCGCCCAAAGCGCGGCGTCGTAGGCGGTATCGGTCTCCATCAAGCGCCGCATTTCGGTGCTCGGACATTCTCCGGCGAAAAACTTGCGCGCGCTGTCTTTCAGGAATTCCTGACTCTCGCTCAGACCAAATTGCATGGCGTATCCCCTTAGTAGCTTCTGGGCAGGCCGAGAACGAAATGCCCAATAATGTTCCGCTGGACCTCGGAGGTGCCAGCTTCGATCGTGTTCCCCCGGGTGCGCAGGTATGCGTACGACCAAATCCCCTTGTCGACCGCATGCGGGTCACCGCCCAGCAGTTGGCCGTATGAACCGAGCAGTTCTTGCGCCACTTGCTGCAGACGTTGGTTGAGTTCGCTCCAGAAGATTTTCTGGATCGAGCCTTCTGGCCCCGGCACGCCCGTGGCCGTGATACGACTGAAAGCTCGCATCTGGTTGAAGCGCATAATTTCAATTTCCGCGCTGCATTGCGCCAGCTTCTGGCGGATAAGGGGATCTTCGGCGGCGGGCCGGCCGTTGCGCGGGATGGTCCGAGCCAGCTCAATAAGGCGTGTAATAAAGCGTTTGAAAATAAGGTGCAGGCGAGCGCCGTACGAGCCCCGCTCGTACATGAGCGTGCTCATCGCCACGTTCCATCCGTCATTCACTTTGCCTAAAACATTTTCTACGGGGACGCGCACATCGCGAAAGAAAAGCTCGTTGAATTCCGATTCCCCGGTCATCTGACGCAGCGGACGCACTTCCACCCCGGCCGATTTCATGTTTACGAGGAGAACGGTGAGTCCTTTGTGTTTTGGCGCGCTTGTGTCAGTACGCACCACGAGTTCGCACCAGTCACCGACCCATCCGTAGCTGGTCCACACTTTTTGACCGTTCACGATGTAGTGATCGCCATCCAGCCGCGCTTCCATTTGCAAACCGGCAAGGTCGGAGCCGGCGTTTGGTTCAGAAAAACCCTGGCACCAGATTTCTTCCGCGCTCAGAATTTTTGGAATGTAGCGCTTTTTTTGCGCTTCCGTCCCGCACGCGATGATGGTAGGTCCAATGAGGCCCAAACCGAGCGAGTTGGCCATAGGCGGCGCTTCCACGCGCGCCATCTCTTCCCAAAATAGCGCCTGCTGCATCAGCGTGGCGCTGCGGCCCCCATATTCCTTGGGCCATGAAACCGCGGCCCAGCGGCCTTCCTGGAGCTTCCGTTGCCAAGCGCGCAGGTACGGGAAGGATTCCTCGATGGGCTTTTCGCGCCATGCGTTCCAGTCTTTCGGAACGTTGGAAGTTAGCCATGCACGGAGTTCATCACGAAATGCCGACTCCTCGGCGGTCAAATTTAAATCCATGGAGAGTACTCCTTCCCCTTGGGGGCGCTAATCGCGTTCCCGCTGAACAATCTTGCTTAGGCGCTGCCTTTCTGTATTTTGAAATCCGGGCGAATTGTATCCCTGCCCTCCCAATATTTTTTGCGCAGATCTCTCTTCAATATTTTTCCAGTCCCGGTCTTAGGCAAACTCGCGACGAACTCGATCGATCGTGGACACTTATAATGGGAAAGGCCCGTGCGACAGAACTCAATAAGTTCGGCCTCCGTAAGAGCGACGTCCGGCTTTAAAACCACTAGAGCCTTAGGGACTTCACCCCACCTCTCGTCGGGAACGGGAAGCACCGCGGCCTCTAAGACCTTAGGGTGGGCAAGGATTGCCTTTTCAACCTCGAGAGAGGAGATATTCTCTCCGCCGCTCACGATGATGTCCTTCTTGCGATCGACGATGAGCAGGTAGCCCTCTTCGTTGAGCGTGGCCATGTCTCCTGTGTGGAACCATCCGCCGCGCAGGACTTCGGCGGAAGCGGCTGGCTGCCGCCAGTACCCCTCCATCACGCCGTCACTCCGCGCGATGATTTCACCAATCGTTTTCCCATCGCGAGGAACATCACTATCATTGGCGTCCACTACGCGCAGTTCCGCGCCCGGAAATGCGTATCCGGTCATGGCCTGCCCTGCATAGCGTTGCTCGCCTTCCCAACCCATGCCCAACTTCATGGGAGAAATCGAAAGGGAGGGGCACGTTTCCGTCAGCCCGTAACCCGAAAAGCATTCGCAGCCGAGCTCTCTTTCGACCTGGCGAATCAGCGTCGGCGAAGAAGCGGCCCCGCCGATAACAATGCGGCGCAAGCTGCTCAAGTTGTATTTATGGCGCTCCGGGCAATTCACCAGTGCCGTGGCCATGATTGGAACAACGCTGAAAGAACGGACGCCTTCCTTTTCAACCAGCCGGAAGACCTCTTTGGTCTCGAAGCGCTGCATCATGACGTGCTTTCCCCCAAGCAACGTGAGGAAATGCGCGACCCCCCAGCCGTTCGCGTGGAAAAGAGGAATGGTATGCAGCTCGACGGATCCGTTTTCGGTGTTGAATCCCATGCAAACATTCTGCGCATGCAGATAAATATTCCTGTGTGTCAGCATTACGCCCTTGGGATTGGCGCTCGTGCCGCTCGTATAGAACAGCTCGGCCAGCGCGTTTTCGTCGATGGAGGCGATGTCGGCGCGATGCGGGTTCGCCGCCTCAAGAAGAGCGTCATAGTTATGTGGAGAGAGCCAAGCCGCTTCCGGTGTTCCGTCCAGTTGGCAAAAGGTTTTCACGCACGGGATATCCGCACGGAAAGACTCGACCAATCCGAGAAACTGCTTCTCGACAAATAGGACGGTTGCCTCTGCATCATTGAGGACGTAGCTCAGTTCACTCGGCGCAAGCCGAATGTTCAGAGGCAGCAGAACCGCACCTGCTTCCAGCACTCCGTAGTAGGCTTCCAGCAAGCGATGGCAATTGGTGCTGAGAAACGCGACACGATCGCCGGGCTGGATGCCAGCCCGGCGCAGGGCCCCAGCAAGACGGCCGGCGCGATCGGCGAATTGCGCGTAAGTAAACCGGTCCTGATTGCAGACCACGGCCGTTCTCTGCGGATACTGCTGCTCGGCGTAGCGAAGAAACCGCAAGGGGGTAAGAGGAATGTTCATTGCGAGTCTCGCCTGATTCAGGCGGATTGACCTCCATCGACCACCAGGACGTGCCCGGTCACAAAATCGGACGCATTCGAGGCAAGAAAAATGGCAGCTCCCTTCAAGTCCTGTGGTCCGCCAAAACGGCCCAACGGTATGCCCGCCAACAACGATTCCTTGTTTCGCTCAATCACTTTTTCCGACATGTCGGTCGGAAACCATCCTGGCGCAATCGCATTCACTTGAATATTGTGCATTCCCCATTTGCAAGCCAGGTCTTTCGTAAAAATAATGACGCCGCCTTTACTGGCGCTGTAGCCGATGGCGGAGAATTTCGGCGGCGAACCGCGCAGTCCCGCAACGGAAGCGATGTTGATAATCTTCCCGCGACGTTGCGCGATCATCACCCTGCCGACGGCCTGGGAAAAGAGAAACGTGCCCGTCAAGTTGGTTTCAATCACCTTGTTCCATTGTTCGAGGGTCATCGCTTCCACGGGCGCGCCCCAGGAAGTGCCCGCATTGTTGATCAAGATGTCGATGCGTCCGAACTTTTTGACCGTGGCGTCGGCGATCTCCTGAATGCTGGCGGGCTGTTTGACGTCGCAACCAAGCGCGAGAACCTCCACGCCGAGCTTCTGTAATTCTACGGCAGCCTGTAGGCAGCGCTCTTTCTTTCGCGCGCAGAGCACAAGATTGGCCCCCATTTCCGCCAGGCCCTCGGCCATCTGCCGGCCGAGGCCCACGGAACCGCCGGTGATGATGGCCACCCGGCCGGCAAGGTCGAAGATCTGGCTACTTTTCAGGGTGCCGGCCATAGCACGAACATAGCTTCTTCTCGCGAATAAATATGTGTATATATCATATGTTATTTACTAACGCTAGCGGGCCGACCTTCTGCCAGCTAGCGCCTGCAAAGGCTCTTCGCTGCCCCTGCTCTCGCTGGGCGTGCGAATGAGACCCGAAAAGCCATCGAGATGTTCCTTAGTGCGCTCCAAACCGCAAGAATGGGTCGCCACATAAGAATCCGGCTTCACACTCTTCCCTGACGGCGTCAAACGGCCGAAGATACCGGCTCGGCTCAAACTCGAAATACGCCGGCGGAGTAGGAACGAGGGAAACGATGTTGCCGCTTGCGTCTAAAATGATGAAGACGTTGAAAAGAGGTCCCTGAGCTGCCGCGGCATTGTTCAGGTCGGTGGCATCGACGTCGTGCCATCTTCCCGTATCCAGGCGGTTGATTAGCTTCTGAACGGCGGCGATAGTTTCCGCAGGGGTGAAGGCACAATGTCCCGCACGATCGACAAACGTCCGCCGCAGGAATTCTCCATTACCCGCTTCATCGACAACTTTCTTGTAGGCGCTTTCATTCTGAACCACTACCAGGCCATCGCCCTTGGTATGCAGCGTCAGCACCGGTATATGAATCTCACCATCGAAAATGATATTTCTCTCCAGGTAGTGCACCGCCTCGGGATCGGCGCTGATTCGCACGGTCTCATTCAAAAGTTTCAGATCGGCGTCGAGGTCCAGGCCGGCCGCCTCGTAAAGCGCTCGCACCTGGTCGCGCCCAATCGAATGCTCCAACTGCCGGCGGTAATCGACTCCCGTGTTCCAGGAAACATTCCCTTGCGCGCGCGCTTCGAGCTCCGCACGAAACGCAAACGCGAATGGGAAGTCCACTTGTTGATCCCACTGGAACTGGTTCATCTCCTGCCCGGCAAAATCGGTGGGTGCCGGCTCTGGGGATAACGGAGTGAACCATCCAGGCAAGTCCCCTAGGGCCCCAACCAGTGCTATCCGCGCTCTCCCTTGCGGTGTGCCCTGCGCCTCCGCAAGCACCAGTTCGGCGAGATCGAGATTGGCTACGGGGTTCGCAATGTTGACGAGCTGCAGCCCCGTTCCCGGCGCAAGCAGCGTTTTGAACGCGAAGACGGCATCCAGCGCGGTGTTCCAAGTGGCCACACCGCCGGACAACACGCCGCACATGGGCAGCGCCGCCACAAAACGCTCTGGATTTCGTTGGATGAGCCCCGCAGTGATGATTCCGCCGAGCGAGTGTCCCCACGCAATGGTCCGTTTCGGAGGCCCCATCATTTTCTTAAAAACGTCGAGAACGGCGATCTGATCGGGCAGCGCTTCATGAATGGCCCATCCCGTCGTGGCGTAGGAGGAGCCAGCCAAGGCGTAACCACTGGAAAGCATAAAAAAACGCGTAACGGGATCGCCGACATCGTGCGCAGGATTGGGAGTTCCCGGTACCACATAGCCGTGACTGTAAAGAAACAACGTACCGTTCCAATTTGCCGGGACCTCAATCAAATAGGTGGCTCCGTCCGGCAGGCTCCCCTTGATCGTGGTAATACCTGCTTGCGCCCGCGTGCTGCTCGCAACGGCAAGCAGGGTTGCCGCCAACGTCAAGAAAAGTATGGCCCGTTTTGTTATCTGCCACATATTGGATTCCTCCGAGTTACAAACTTTGGAAATTCTCCTGTCAATGGCGGCAAGGAAAATCCGGACATCGTCTCGCCGCATGAAGGCACGGCTTCCGTGGCGGCGGTCCAGCAATGCCGCCGCGAGCCGCTCTCCTATTCGTTAAAACGTAATTCGCAGCCCTAGCTGAATTTCACGCTTGGGAAAAGCGGAAGTAAAGCCAAGCGGCTGGCTCGGAGAGAGAGCTGCGCTCCCGTGAACGTCGAAACTGGTGTTACCAGTAGCGCAGGTACCGGCGACCGGGCACACAGTTGGCGCTGTTTGAATGCCGAAGAGTGGATTCACCACGTTGTTCACGCTTGCGAAGTTGGTATGGTTGGCGATGTTGAAGCCCTCCGCTGTAAATTGCACTCTGGACTTTTCACCAAGTTTATGTTGCCAGCTCAGGCGCATGTCGAAATTGGTGTAACTCGGGCCAAGTCCAGTGTCGCGGCCGGCGCCGATGGGGCGTTCGTTCGTGGTGTGATTGTTACCGTTCACTTCGCCCCCCGCCAGCAAGTTGAACGGATGCCCGCTATTGTAGGTAAAAATGGGGGCCAGCTGAAAACCGGCAAGGATAGGATTCGTCCAAGGGCTGTCAATTACGCCAGCCATCACCACCTTATGACGCTGATCGAATTCGGAAAGTCCGCGGTCGGCGCCCAGGTTGGTCGGATCTTGCGGACCATAGTCGCTGTTAAAATCGGTACCCGTGTCGAATCCTTTGCTATAGGTGTAATTCCCTAACACGGAGAAGTGATTGCTGAAGCGCTTTTTGATTTCCAGAATTCCGCCCTGATAAACCGCACTACCAGCGGAAGCGTATTCGTTGTTTTGCACGATAAACGGGTTCACAAAGCACTTGAAAGGATTGGCACATGGCGAGATCCCCCCGGGGAACTCCGTGCCGCCCAGCGGATCTGGGTCGCCCGGGGTGCCCGCGCTAGGATTCCAGTTCCGGTAGGAGACAGTTTTCCCGTTGGCCAGCGGAATGGTGCTAAGCGGCGCTGGTAGCAGATTGGTGTCAATGGCGGTGGGGAGGCCAATGGTATGAGAGTAGATGTAACTGGCGGAGATCGAGAGTCCTGGAACAATCTCCCTCTCAATTCCAAACTCGGCCTGCTGCGAGTACGGTGGTCTAAAATTAGGCTGGTCGACGAATACCACCTGAAGGGGACCAAGGGGACCGCTATTGGCAACATTGAGCCCCAGCCCAGGCTGCGCAAGCAAGCCAGGGGTGATGCATGCGTAGCTCCCAGGAGGCGGTGTCGTGCAAGTGATCGCCCCCTCAGCGAATAGCGTTTGGAAGACTCCCGGGGCAGTCAGATTTGCGGCGCCGCCGGGGACTCCCTGGATTGGAACGATGTAAATGGAGATTTCTCGGTTGCAGGGACTGGTGGGGCTAGCCGGAGGCGGAAAAAAGAAACCGGGTGCTCCGGAGAATCCACAAATGGCGTCCAGGTTGTTCACTTGCCCCGCATTCGTCGTGTTTCCCACCGAACTGTTGTTCGCGTTCCGGACTCCGAGGGAGTAATCCACGGATGTAATCTGGTCGTAGATCGGTGCGTAAAAGATCCCGTATCCACCGCGAATCACCGTCTTGTGGTTGCCGAACGGATCCCAGGCGAAGGACACGCGCGGGCCAAAATCTTTCTTGTACGTGGTCAAGGGAGCGTACTGCGTGTCCAACTCATAGCGAAGGCCCAGATTCAAGGTCAGATTGGGCCGGATCTGCCATGTGTCCTGAAAGTAGCCCGCCGTGAACGGCCTTGTGTAATACGGGTAAACTGGATTGCCGAAGCCCTGCTGGAAAACCACTGGGATGCCGAACGAAGCCGACTGCAGCGAAGTTATGCTCGCTCCTGGGGTCGCCAGTCCACAAGGGTTTGTGGGGTTGGGATTACCAGCCGTGGGAGCGGGAGTGGGTGCTAAGCAGGGGCTAATCGCACCTCCAGGCAACGAACTAAACACGAACCGCCCCGGAAAGAACGTGTGCGATTCCGTATGGTTGCCGCGAAGCAGCTCGGAACCTCCGAATTTGAGAGTATGGTGCCCGCGAATCAGCGAAAAGTTGTCCGCGATTTCGTATCTGCGCGTAATACTGGATTCGGGCAAAAAGATGTTCGTTCCCAAATTATTCACAAAGCCGGGGATTTGCAGTCCGGCCTCCCCGGGTTCGTTCGGAATGACCCCGGTGTTGTAGTAGTCAAATTGCAACCGGAGCTCGTTCTGCGCTGTGGCGCTGAACTGATGGTAGAAAGCGGCCAAAATGTTGTCGTCATAGGCGCGTACCGCACTGCCCGCCGAAAAGCCCGTTAGCGATTGCACGTCGGGATTTTCCTCGCGATCATGCCCATACCTGTAAGTGACGCTGATCTGGTTCGCATCGCTGAAGCGGTGATCGAACCTCCCAGAAGCCAGATATTCTCGGGTGTTGTAAGGGAACAGTCCGCCGTTTGACTCCAGCGCGCCCACGAGGAATCCGTTCAGCCCGTTTTGAATCTTCGAAAGCCCCGTGGATTGGCTGACCGTCAAACCGCTAGTGAGTGCCCCGGCACAGAAAGCCGCCGGAATTTGTGGCATGCCCGCGAAGCAGTTTACCGGAGTGGCTCCTTGCGCCGTCAATCCGGCGATAATCGCATCTTGCGCAGCCGTCGGTCGGAGAAGACTCGTGCTGGTCAGGATCGGAACGGAATTCTGCGCGTCTTGGAGCAACCCTTCGAAGGAAACGAACAGAAACGTCTTGTCTTTCTTGATCGGGAAGCCCGCCGTGCCGCCAAACTGATAGCGGGTCAGCGAATTCTTGGTCGCCGAGCTGTTAATGTCCGGCTGGGCCGGATTGAAAATCGCACCCGGCGCCAGCGCCTGCGTGCGCGCAAACGGGTCAGCGGCATCCAGCGCATCATTGCGAAAATAACTGTAAAGGGTGCCGTGCAGCTCGTTCGTCCCGGACTTGGAGACGATGTTAATTGTTGCGCCGCTCGCTCCCCCAAGCTCCGCCGAGTAATTGCTGCGGTTGACTTGAAACTCTTGCACCGCATCCTGGCTCAGCGTCAGACGCACTCCGCCCGCGTCATCATTGGCTTCTCCGCCGTCGACCGTGATGCTATTGCCGCGACCATTGCTGCCATAGAACGAAAGCCCGCTCTGCGGGGTTGATTTCACTCGAAAATCCTGGTCGGAAGCCAGCCGCGTAGAATTCGAAACCCCCGGAGTCAGGAGCGTGAAGGTCAGATAGTCGCGCCGATCGATGGGAAGATTGGCGATATCCTCCTGGGTGAGCGTGTTCGACTGGCTCCCTCTTTCCGTCTCCACCACAGGAAGTTCGGAAGTCACTTCCACTTGCCCTGAGATCCCTGCCAACTTGAGGTGAAAGTCGAAGATAGAGGTTTGCCCGACGGTCAACGAAAGAGATTTGACAACTTCCGTTTGGAAACCGGCGTGCTCCACGGTCAATCTATAGTTTGCCGGGGCGAGTCCGGACAAGCGATAGAACCCGTGCTCGTCGGTCATCACGCTGCGTTCCACTCCTTTAGCGTCATCCGTCACTGTCACTTTCGCATTAGGAACGCCGCTCCCCGTTGGATCCGTGACCGTCCCCGTCAGATCAGCCGACGAACCCACGCCTTGCGCAGATGCCGGTGGGCTTGCCCATAACAGACCTGTCACACAGACAAATAGACCTGCCAGTAAGGTCGCTTTCATAACTCCTCCTGGTTCCTCGAAGACATCTTGTTTATGGATTTGATCGGACCCAAGTTCGCGTGCTCCCCTCAAGATGAGTTTTGCGACGGACAAGGCTATTGTTGACGTCACCACTTCAACTCGACCAAGAGAATGCAGCACCTGACGGGCGTGGGAATCTGCGGCCTCGCAGCATTCTTGAATCCCACTACCCGGGCTCAACTATCAAATATTGTGATAGTCCGTATCACATAATATTCACTAACGTCAAGATGATTTCACGAGACTCCGGAACGAGGCAGTGCCGGGCCCTTGACCACCTCGGCAGGGATATGGATACCTTGGTGGCGCTGCATTGTGACCGGCACTGAAAGATCACCTGGTTGCAGGGCGTGCTTCAACGGGGTACGAGCACCAACCGGCCGGAAACCTGTCCGGTCCGCAGTTGGTGCAGGGCTTCATTGACTTGGGCCAGCGGACGCGTGGCCGTATGGCAACGGACTTTTCCTGCGGCACCCATGGCTAGTACCGCCCTGAGATCCTCTCGCGTGCCGACGGAGGACGCCTGGATGCGCACCTCCAACGCGGCCATTTGAATCGCCGGAAAGCATAATGATTCCGAGGGCAAGCCTACAACGAGGAGCATCCCGGTGGGCCTGACACAAGGAAAGGCCGTCTCATAAGCCGCCTTAGCGGCAGAAGTTACAAGAGCGGCGTGGACGCCGCCCGCCCGCCTCAGCTCTTTCACAACATTTACTGTGGCAGCGTTCAGGGTTGAGGATGCGCCCAGATTTCTGGCGTGCGCGAGTTTTTCGTCGGAGACATCAACGGCTGTGATGATCGCCCCCATCCCCTGCCCAATTTGCACGGCCAAATGACCCAGTCCACCGACACCGAAAACCGCCAAACGCTGGCCTGGCTGGATTTTAGCCTGTCGCAAGGCTCTATAGACCGTGACTCCGGCACAAAAGAGAGGCGCGGCGTCGACGCAGGAGAGTCCTTCAGGAATCTTCAGGGCATGACTCGCGGGAGCCTTCACGAATTCCGCGTATCCGCCGTCCACGGTGACGCCAGTGATTTGTTGTTTCACGCAGAGATTCTCATTGCCTTCACGGCAGAACTCGCATTCGCCGCAAGTCCAGTGCACCCAAGGAACGCCCACGCGGTCGCCGACTTGCAAGTGATTGACCGAGGCGCCTTTTTCAACGACGCAACCGGCGATTTCGTGCCCGAGGACTAAGGGTTTCTTCGTAATGGGAACGAGTTGCGGCCAATCCCCATCCGCCACATGTAAGTCCGAGTGGCAGACGCCGCACGCTTCCATCTGGATCAGCACATCGCGGCTTCCAGGCTCTGGCTGATCGATCTCTTCTATGCTTAACGGCACTTTGAATTCGCGCAGGATGGCGGCTTTCATCGCGTCTACCTCAACGAATCCGTGATGGGCGACTCAGATTTTTGCGGAAGGCGTGCGAATTCCTCTGACCTTCACTCAAAATGGAATTCCCCCGCACGGCCTACGGCTTGGCGCCGCGCAAGAAAAATTCGACAGCATTGTGCACCCGCTCCGTGAGCTTGTGAGGCCCAGTCAGATCCACAGCCCACTGACGGACGACAGTATTGAACAGTCCTTCCATGAACTCGGCCAGGTGCACGACCGGAAAGTCACGGCTTATCTCGCCGTTTTTTTGGCCTTCTGCGATGATTTCCCGTAGCAGGCTTACCGTCGCTGCCTCCGCACCTCGCAACTCCGGGGAACGCACCGGGTCCATTGCGCCGGCGAGAATCACGGCCTGCCAAAGCGGACGCCCCACCTCCGTTACATTTCCGAGAGTTTCGTAGAATCGGCGCAGACGCTGCTCGGTTGTTGCTTTGACGGATAACTCGGACTTCAGGCTTTCTGCCTGCCGGGCAAACGCTCGCCGCCCTACCTCGCGTAAAACCGCATCTTTGCTGGGGAAATAGCGAAAAAATGTCGGCTGGCTGATCTCCAGAGTTTGCACGATGTCATCAATGCGCGTGTTCTCGTAACCGCGCTGGCGAAAAAGATGCAGAGATGTCTCCACGATTTGCTGGCGAAGGCGTGCTTTCTTGCGCTCGCGAAGACCAGCCATTTGGCTTTTTTCCGAGAGAGTATCGCCTCCCTTGATCTTGGAGGCGTCGCCGTCGTTGTTGCTCCTGGGCGCTATTGAGGGTGATCGTCTCAACGCAGTTTTCGCGCGGCGCATGATGCCGTTCCTCCTGGATTGCGCACCACTCGGGATGCCTAACCCACATTTCGTTAGTCACCACAACATTATAGTGACTAATGCAGAGTTGCAAGCTCGGCTTGGAATCCCTTGCTCGGGCGGAGCAAGGGCGGACCTCTGCCACGACTGCGTCTTGTATATCCCTCAAGGCGCTGAATTTGAATCCGACAACCGCGAACCGTCGAGGGCCATAGAGGTCCGCTCCGCTATCGTTTCGGGAATCCGCTACCGAACCCGCGAACTGCGCAAGCGTATCGAGAATGAGTAGTTTGGCCTCAAGGCGCATGCATTCTTCGGCGCCCGCTGCCAAGCGATGAGACGATACCGTGTGATTGGATTTACCCGTCCCCGAAGGCATGCTCCGCAGCACTGACGTTAGGGAAGCCTGTCCAAGCGAACAGGTAACCTTTGCCCCTCTAGTCAGTTGACACGCATGGGTCTGCCACAGGACGCTATCTCTTAAAGGGGGATCGCGCGATGAAATACTCACCATTTATGCTCGCGCTTGCAGCGCTTGTTCCCTGCTTAGCCTATGCCCAGAACCAGCAGATTTCAGATTGCCGCTCAATTGAGGCTGCCGGAAATTTTGTTGGAGCGGACGAAGCCGTGGTAAACGGATTGGTATGCAAGGTGAGGAAGCCGAAAGCGAATTCGGCGGCGTCCGCGCAAGTTGCGGCGAAAGCAGCGGAAAGATCGGAGGCCCTGTTGGGCATCATTGAGCCAGAGACTCTCCGGTCCATAGACAAAGCAGGAGCAAGCCCTCAGGGCACATCGCCAACACCCGGAGCAATCCCGGGGTCTGCGGCAAACGATTCTGCCTCGAGCGGAGCACCACAGTCCCCGTCCGTCGAGATGATCCCCGAGAAAAGCCTCGGGGAAATCGCACGAGAGTATCGGAAGAAAGCTGCGGCGCGAAAGACAGCCGGGCCCGAAGAAGGCGGCTTGGAACGGAAGAAGTCTACGGATGAAGTTGAGCGCGTAGCAGTAAAGACACCGGCGCCTGCGAGTAAGGTAGAAATAATTGCTGTAGATCCTCCAACGGTTCTGCCGACTCCCGCCGAGCCGCCGCGGACCGCCAAGAACGAAGTAATTGCAGTTCCACACACGCAGCCGGATTTGGTAAAGCAGCAAACAAGCCCGGCGACCGTCGGTCCACTCCAAGCGCCGGCAGTGAAGCTAGAAACAAATCTGCCAGCCGTGGCGGGAACATCCATCGGCGCTCCCGAGGTCCGAGCCTCGGCACAGACAGAAATTGCGGCAGCGGGACAAAGGATACCGGCAAAGGAACCCACAGCAACAAGCGCGGTGCCCGCTGTGGAAGAAGAGGCGCGGGATGCCCAGCCACTGCGGTCATTGAGCCCTGGAGCATTTGCCGTTTCACAGCCACCTGATACGAATCCCCCAGCGCAGCTTCTGGCGAACACTACGACAGAGGACATTGCATTCAAAGAAGGACAGGTGTCTACCTGCATCAAAAACATTTCATTGGGGAGCATGGATAAGGACAAACTATTCCTGGCCATTCCGGAATGGGCATTGAAGTGGCACGAAAAGAATCAGAAGAGGTATCCCGGAATCTGTTTTTCGGACTCACTCATGCCCGGCACGCGAAACTACCTGATTGTCTTCTACACGGGAGCACCGCAGGTTGCGGGAACCGAGGCATTGGCGAAGATTTCGGCGCCTGGCGAAACGCCTCCAGCGAACGGAATGGGTGGCTTTACTACCAGCTATGGTTCGACCTGGCACTATACTTTCGAGGGGACAGTAACGACGACCATCACTTCCGTCTCGGCGGAAAAAGCGCCCCACAATCAGGCGTCAACCCTTCTGTATGTCACAGCGTACTCGGAGCAAGGTATTCCCATCTCCCATCACTGGCCCGCGCCCGCCACGAAATCGGACGAGAAATCAGCCGCCAAGTCCAGGAAAAATCAAGATGCGTCACTTCCGGCGGTTCGCGGGATGGAAGAATTGCTCAACCAGTCTGTGACCGATATCGCCAAGATGTGAACCCCGCCTAGTTGTATCATGACAACGTGAAGGTCCCCCTAGCACCGATCGGGTCCGGTCGATTTTGCGCCGACACGAGAGGGAACAGCTCTCCTGTCAGTTACGTCAGCAGCCATAGGCCGGATACAAGTTGTAAACAAATCAGTGCGCAACCCTAACCCCTGTCCTTAATCTGAACTTCGGTACAAGTGACGGTTTCCGCCCTCAGTGGTAGCCTGCCCTGCATGGGCGATCCTGCTTCACCTGATTCTCGTAGGGGCTACGTGCGCCCGGGCGAGATTGCGCTTTCAGATCTGGAAGTAAGACCAGCTGAACCGCGTCCGGGCGTGGTGCCAATACCCAACCGCATAAGCCCCACGCACTCAGCCGGGAAGGACACGATCAACAGGATCAACACGCTCAACACGTTCAGCCAGCCCAAACCTACCAACGCACCCAAACTGACCATCCCGCCAAACGCAACAAACGCGACCATTGGGCCCAAACTGACCATCCCGCCAAACCCAACAAACGCGATCATTGCTCCCAAACTGAGTACCCCGTCAAACCCAACGAACGCGACCAACGTGCCCAAACTGACTATCCCGGCTAACCCGACCCGACCGGCTAACCCGATCAAGTCCGTTTCGGCTCGCTTTGAGCTTCTCCCTGAACGGAAGCCACAGTGGAACCGCATCGGGTTTAGTGCTGCCGCACAATTGGCTGCGCTAGCTCTCCTGCTTTTGGCTCCAGTTATTTTCCCACAGCAGATGCAGACCGCCCTGAAATTCGATGTCGTGGAGTTGATGCAGCCCGTCACGCAAATCCAAATCCCGTCCAGAACTCCGCCGCCGCCCCCTAAGGTTAGGCCTAAAGCTCCGCCGCCAGAACCCAAGCTAGAAGTGCCTGAGCCGGTGGTGTTGAATCCCAAGCAGCCGCACGTTTTTGTGGTCACCAAGCCTGAACTGCCAAAGTTCCGCACTGTGGAAGCCAAGCCTTTGGACCTCAACCCGGTTTTTAAAGAAACGAAAATTACTATAGAAGCCAGCCAGCCAGCGCGCCCAAAGGAAGATGTGAAGGTCGCCAATCTTAATTCAGGCAGCCCAGCGCCAGTAACTGTAGTTGCGCCATTAAATAAGGTGCAAACCGGCGGCTTTGGCGACCCGAACGGAATCCCGGGTCCCGGAAATCCGAACCGCGGCGCGAACATTAACCAAGCTGGCTCGCCTCTTCTTCCCGGCGGTCCCGGCTATGGCAACGGCGGTGGTGGTGCCCGCGGGATTCGGGGTACCGCAGCGGCCGCCGAGTCCAAGCCGAACGGGGTCGCCGCGGGAGGAGGAAACAGCCGCGTCGACATTCTGAATAAGCCGAACCCCGTTTATTCTTCCGACGGGCGTGCTCTTAGGATTGAAGGTGATGTGGTCCTCGAGGTGATCTTCCTCGCCTCGGGCCAAATGGAAGTGGTCCGCGTGGTGAGCGGCCTAGGCCACGGTCTTGATGAAGCAGCAATTCAAGCGGCAAAACTGATTCGCTTCCGACCCGCGAAACGCGACGGGCAGCCGATTGATTTTCCTGCGCGTGTGCGAATTGCGTTCCGTTTGGCCGGATAAGCTTGGGGCGGCGACACGAGGAACGTACAGGCACCCCTACAGTTCAAAACCTTCGACGCCGACGCTTCGCCCGGCCTGGGCCTCTTTCATTCACATCGTCACATGTACTTTCCACCTCGGCAATGTGTTCCCTCAATCCTTTATCAACCTTTACCTGCCGGTGGTAAGCTTTCATTTCGAACTCAAGGATTCCGGTCCAGTGCAACACGCAGATTTTGAAACTCATGCGACGTCTTCATTGACCATCGTCGAGGATGATGATGAATCGTAGGGTAAGGGCAGTCCTGGCGCTGGTACTTTTGATGGGCGCGGATTCCCTTTGGGCGCACCATGGGAACGCACCGTTTGATATGACGCATACCGTGAGGATGCAAGGGACGGTTAAAGATTTCGAGTGGATCAACCCACATGCCGTAATTCATGCGGACCTCAAAGACGACAACAGTAAGGTTACCAACTGGAAGCTGGAGTTAGGAAGTTTGGGGATGCTGAGTCGGTTTGGATGGAGCCGGAATACGGTGAAGAGTGGGGATCAAGTGACTGTTGAAGGCTTTCGGGCTAAAGACGGTTCGGCTTATATGTGTTTGGCAAGCATCGATCTTCCCAACGGTCAGTCAATGCGGGGGTCCCCATAGAAACGCCCGACTTGCTGCCATTCTGCAGGTGGCTGGAACAGACCTCCGTGGGCGCCGGTGTGCGGGAATCGCTGTGGCTGTTTCCGGCGATTGAGACCGTGCATTTGCTTGGCATGGCGGCGCTGGTGGGGACCATCACAGTTTTTGATTTGCGCCTTCTGGGGTGGATGTTAAGGCGGGAGCGGGTTTCGGATCTGGCGGGTCGACTGCTTCCCTGGTCTTGGACTGGATTTGCGCTGCAGGTGGTTACAGGAGCTCTGCTGTTTACGTCAGAAGCAGTTAAGGTATACACGAATCCAGCGTTCCGCGCGAAGATGTTATTGATATTTTTGGCTGGTGTGCATGCCCTGATTTTCCATTGGACCGTCTATCGGGATGTGGCGTCCTGGGATGACAGCGAGATTTTGCCTGCGGGGGCGAAGGTTGCTGGTTTCGTTTCGATTCTGTTATGGATTGGAATTGTCGCGGCGGGACGGTTTATCGGATTCGTGTGACTTTGTTGAACTGGCCTCACCAATCGCCCGCCTAGTGAACTGTGTCCCCCGAGCCGACGGCCTGGTCCTCCCGTGAATAGGAAGTTGTTTCCAACAGATGGGCATGCTCGATCCTTTGGCTAGCAGGTCTGGCGGATGTTTCTTGGCTTAGCAGATACGACAACTCCCATGCGGCAGTTCCAATTTGGAAGAAAAGACAGCGCAGAATTTAAGCAATGAGGTGGAGTGCCCTGCGCATCACTTCGCCTGTGCTCATTGCCCCTGGTGTTTTTCTCACACGCTGTAAGTGATGCAGGGCCCCTCCGGGTCATCTAGAAATCGAGAGCCAGGAAGGGAGGACAATTGGGAATGCGACTTAAAGGATCATGTGCGGCAGCCCTATTCATTTTGTGTGTTCCGGCACCGGCCGATGCCGGCCCGCGCAGCGGGATCATAAACGGAACAGTGACTTATACGGGAACGCCCGCGAAACCCGAGCCCATCAACATGTCCAAGCAGCCGGAGTGCGCCAAGCTGTATCCCAAACCGCCGATGACTGAAAAGGTCGTCACCGGACCGGGAAATGCGCTCCAAAATGTGGTCGTCTACATTTCGGCGGGCGCTTCGGACGCCTCCCCGGTGCCTGCCAACCCGGCAATCTTTGACCAGCAGAATTGCCGTTACACCACGCACGTGCTGGCCCTTCGCGTGGGGCAGGATGTGAGCATCTCAAACAGCGACCCCTGGTCTCACAATATTCATCCGATCCCACGAATCAATCGCGAATGGAACAAGCTGCAACCACCGACAACTCCTCCCTTTTCGTACTCGTACGACAAGGAGGAGTTCATCCCCGTCAAGTGCAACATCCACGCGTGGATGCAGGCCTATTTTGTGGTTCTGAAAACCAGCCATTTTTCTGTAACAGGACAGGATGGCCGATTCGCGCTGCCTAATCTTCCCCCAGGAAAATACACCATTACCGCCTGGCATGAGACCTTCGGCACGCAAAGCCAGGAAATCACCGTCATGGATGGTCAATCGCTCACCGTTGATTTCGTCTTTCAGGCGAAATCTTACTGACACGGGTCGATTGTCCCACCCCCTTTGCCAGCATGGAACATCTCCTAGTCAGGGGATCTCGCCGTGATATAAGACGTGTGTCTTGTCAGAAATGGGAACCTGCGCAGAGCTTCCTGGGAGATGTTTACTGGTTCATAGAACGACACCTAGAGGGGATGTACCGACGCACCGAACGAAGTACTGCCTGGCGACGAATGTGACGATGAGCAAAGACAGGTCCCGCAAACTCGTATATCCCTATCTGACTGGGTGCCACACTACTCCCTAGGAGCGCGATTATGAACAATGGCACTGTCAATCTTGATCGTCGTTTGGAGCAGCGCCATAGTTTGCGAATTCCCTTGGAACTCCGGATCTGGGGAGCCGCGGGTCCCGAGCATAGAGCAGAATCGATTGACCTCTCTGGGAGGGGAGTGCTGCTGGAGACCGCGTTACCTCTTGAAGTCGGGTCAACGGTCGAATTGCGACTCAAGTTGCCAGAGGAGATTACGGGCCAGCCGACGACCGAGTGGCGCTGCAGGGGCTACGTCGTCCGTCTAGTGCAGAGCGGCCCTTCAAATAGCCAAGCGAGGGTCGGTTTGCATTTCGAGAGTCTCGATGTGTCTCGACTACGAATCTCTATGCGAACAGATAGTCCCAGTGAAAGTTTGAGGTAGCGCAAGGACAATCATCGTTACGCGTTCAGACTTGGGAATGGGAGCTTCTGCGCCCCTGCCGGTTGCCGGCCGAAGTAAGTTTCTCCTGAATATGCGGCTTCACTTCAAATTAGGCATCACCATCGCAGTGCTGGCGCTAGCGAGCCTTTCCGCATCGTCGGCTGAAGTGGCAATCCTCCGGAACGGTTTTTCCATCCGCCATCAGCGCCACGAGCCGCGAGAAGCCATGACCCGACTCTACTTCGTGGAGTCGCCAAGCAGCTATGTGGAGGTTCCGACGGATCAGATCGTCCGTTTTGAACTGGAGGAGCAACCTCCGGCACAAGCCTTGAAACCAACTCCCCCAACGACCCTGGAAGAAATTGTAAGTGCGGCCAGTAGCAGCAGCCACGTTGATCCTGATTTGATCATGACCCTGATTGGCGCCGAGAGTGCTTTCCATGCGAACGCAGTTTCCCCCAAGGGCGCACGGGGACTGATGCAGCTCATGCCGCAGACGGCCTCACGTCTGGGTGTCGGTGACCCGCTAGATCCTGTCGCGAACGTGCAAGGGGGAACGCGCTATCTCCGCGAACTGCTTGACCGCTATCACAATGACCTGACCAAGGCACTGGCTGCCTACAACGCCGGGCCGCAGAGAGTCGAGCAGTACCGCGGCGTCCCTCCCTACCCCGAGACTCAGACCTACATTGCGAAGGTGATTGGCGATTTCAATCGCAAGAAGCTAGCGCGCGTTACTGCGCATCACGATTCCGGCAGGACGCCCGAAGCTATCAGGAATTCTAAATCCGAGGCATCCATTGCAGAGCCGCGGCCTTAGTGCAAGCCAATCTCCTCACTTTCCGGCAAGACTCGTCGCCGCTGACGTTTTTCCTTAAGGGCCGAACAGGCTTGCTTATGGAGAAGCCTGAGGATGGCAGCTATCCTTCTTTGCCCTTGGTCAAATACGAGTTCGCAGCGACAGGGTATGCTAACCGATGATTTGAACCAGGAACCGCAGCAGGAAGCTCTTATGCCTTTTCAATTCTGGCTCAGGGACTTGCCCACCCTCAAATCACCAGCGGTGAGCCAGGTCGCGGCGTATCTCTCTGAGGGATTGACACCGGCAGTCACGGAGGCAGAGAAACTATGATGCGCGTGCGATTTCTACTTGTTTCGCTTCTGATCTTGGCGCTCGGTGCGCCGAATTATCCTGATGAAGCAAAGGCTGCCTATAAGCGCGGTGTTCGCGCTGAGTCCCAAAAAAATTATGATGAGGCATACGAATCGTTCAAGCAGGCGTACACACTGAACCGCAAAGAGGCTAAGTATGTAACTGCCTATCTGCGCGCGCGCGCCAATGCTGGAACGCAACATGTAAGCAACGGCCGGAAGCTTCGCGACAATCTTAAGCTGCAAGAGGCCATGGCTGAATTCCAACGCGCAGCGGAAATTGATAGCACAAATTATGTGGCCGCGCAGGAGCTACAAAGGACTGAATTCATGCTCAAAAAGGCCGCTGAACCTGCGCCTTCGGCATCCAAGCAACAGTCGCCTCTGGCTAAAATGGCGGCAGAAGCGGAGGGCCCGCTAGAACTGCAGCCCTCGCCTAACACTCCCATCACCCTGCGCATGACAACCACCGCTGACAATGTTTACCGGACCATTGGGAAGCTGGGAGGGATCAACATCCTGTTTGACCTGGACTACAAGCCGCAGCGCATTACGATTGAATTGAACGAAGTCATGGTGCGCGAAGCCCTCAGGATGGTCGCTTTAGAATCGAAAACGTTTTGGCGACCAATCTCGCCAACCGCGATCTTCGTTGCCTCTGAGAGCAAGCGTAAAGAGTTTGAAAACAATGTGATGAAGACTTTCTATCTTCAAAATGCATCTACGCCCACCGAACTGCAGGAAGTGGTTGGTACTCTGAAGGGGATGCTCGACATTAGCCGTATTCAAGTAAACCCCACGCACAGTTCGATTACTATGAGGGGAACCACGGATCAGATGGTCCTGGCGGAGAAACTGATCTCCGACGCGGACAAGCCGAAGGCAGAAGTGGTCATCGATATCGCCGTGATGGAAATCAACCGGGATAAATTAAATACCATTGGTACGACAGTCCCAACTACAGATTCGATAGCCTTACAGGCGGGTGGCGCGGCCGCAGGGTTGGTGAAGATTGGTTCCCTGAATGGGGGCAGCTTCGTTACCAGTGTGCCGGGAGTTTCATTCACTTTCCTCATGTCGGACAGCAACACGAAGATCCTGCAGAGACCGCAGCTCCGCGCTCTCGATAACGAAAAGGCCACACTTAAGATTGGTGATCGTATACCGATCGCGACCGGTTCGTTCTCCGCTGGCGTCGGTGGGGGGAGCATCAGCCCGCTCGTGAATACTCAGTTTCAATATTTGGATGTGGGCGTCAATATCGATATTACACCGCATATCCATTCGGACCATGCGGTCACGCTGAAGATGGTGCTGGAGATATCATCTGTTACAGGCGTGGAAAATATCGGAGGAATCACTCAACCTAAAATCGGGCAGCGACGCATCGAGCACGAGACGCGACTGGAAGACGGGGAAATAAACCTGGTTGGAGGCATCCTGGAAGACACCGAAACACAGTCAATGGGCGGTTATCCATGGCTAACGAAAATCCCTATCTTGAAGTATCTGTTCGGCCAAGAAACCAAGGAGCACATTGAAAACGAGATTGTCTTCGCCATCACTCCCCACATCGTGCGTGCGGAGGAGATCACCGACGACAACCAGAGGCTGATCGATGTGGGTACCAGCAATACCATCGGTTTGCGCTATACGGAGCCCAAACCCACCAAGCCAACTAACTCGCCCGCTCCCCAGGAACCGTCTGCATCACAAAATCAGCGGCGGCCATTGACCAGCGTACCGCCGGCGGCGCCTTCCGGCCCTATACGATCCTCCAAGACGTCGAGTCCGTGAAGGGCGGCCAGAGCTGCTTAACCATCTAGCGACATACCTGCAACGCTAAACACTTGGGTAGTAAGATTATCCTCGAACAGCGGAGAAAGCTTAGTCGAAATGTTTTCCCAGATTGGGAATTCTCCTGCACACAATTCTTCTGGAACGCCCTCACTTTTTGCCGGAATTACAACTTTACAAAGGATTTACATGGCGGAACCAAACTGGCACGGCAATTGCACAGTTTTGGAATAACGCGACTTCTGGCGGAAGTTACCGAGTCTCACGATGTTTTCGAGTTACGGTACATTTCGTCACTAGCGCAAGTGGTTTGAATCCCAATTTGAATACCTGTGACTGGCATCTAGGCAGTGGTTCGGTCCGGTGGTTGATTGGTGAGAAGGAACTGTCCCCGTCTTTCTTATTCTGGGCTTGTTTCAGAGATTGGCGCGCAATCCGGGCGCAGATCTAATGTAGTGGCAGAAACGAGTAGTAACCAAGAGACGAGGATGGGATCAATGGCGGGAGCGCAATCCTTTGGACCGAGTGCGGTTGTCAGCGCAGTTACAACCAATTCATCCTGCGAGATTCGAGCCAACCGTGACGCAGCTGTAGTTCAAAACTACCCTTTATTTTCTAATATTTCTCCGGCGGACTGCAGAGAAATCATTTCCGCGGCGCGCAGGGAAGAGTACTCGCGCCGCCAGACAATTTACCTTGAAGGCGATCCGGTGCGGCAAATCGTGCTGCTGACGTCCGGCTGCGTAAAGATCGTGCAGGTCGGCCAAAACGGGTGTGAAGTTATACTTCGGCTTGCTGGACCCGGAGAAGTGTTAGGGATGGTTGGGTCGAACGGTCAGAGCCGTCACTGCTCTGCGGCTAAAGCCCTCAGAGCGTCCACGGCGTTTGTCTGGGACGCTGCCGTATTTGACTCTCTCGCAGTGCGATTTCCCGCCTTGAGACGCAACACAGCCCACATTCTCTCCAAATGCCTTGAGGAGCTGGAGGGACGTTTCCGCGAGATCTCTACCGAAAAAGTTGCCACGCGCCTAAGTCATGAAATGCTTCGGTTACTGAACCAAATTGGGCGTCGAGCGAGTGGCGGGGTACAAATCAACCTGTCCCGCGAGGAATTGGCGCAGTTGATCGGCACTACGCTATTTACCGTGAGCAGATTGCTTTCCGACTGGGATCGGCAAGGGATCGTGAGGACGCGACGCGAGTCTGTCACAGTCAAGAGCCTTCCGGCGCTGGTAGAACTGTCCGAACGTGAATGAGGAACTCCGTTGATGCGGCGCGCGTGTTTGAACAGTTTCGTTAGGCGCCCCCAAAGCGGTATATGACATGGTGTGAAGAATGCGCATGGCATTGTGGCCTGCGAAAGATGATCATTGACCAAACTAAAAGAAACATGTTAAAGAGTTCGATCTCGGATGTGGTTCCGGAAGGAAAGGATCAAGTGTTCGGAATCGCCCCAGTAGTCGCCGACCGGAGTGGGCTGAATGGATGCCAGGTCCACCAGCACGTATCATCACCGGCAAGAAGGGCGCTCTGGATGGATTCTAACTTCAATGGAAGAGTTATCGCACCATTAGCGCTAATGTGCCTTGCGCCTGTTTTGGTGTTCGCGAAAATTCCTTCAGGGTTCCCGGATTTCCGAACGGTTCAGAATTCTATCCAAGCCGCTGCATCCGTCCAGGCTTCAGCCCAGAACTCAGAGGCTGGCGAGCAGCAGGATGCAAATTCGCAGCCGCAGCCGCGGCCACTCAGTCCGGAACGCGAGGCATCGAAGCCCCCCCAGATCACCTACGAAGACGGGCAACTCACCATCGTAGCCGAGAATTCGCCGCTTTCGGAAGTGATGTCGGCACTCCGCGCCAGGATAGGAGCAGACATCGACCTTCCAGCAAGTGTCGCTCGTCAGCGGATCTGGGTTCGGCTCGGGCCCGGACCGGCTCGCAAAGTTCTCCGCGATCTGCTGGACAACACCGAACTCGACTACGTTTTTCAGGCATCCGAGAGCGATCCGGAGGGGATTAAGAGTGTCTTGTTAACGCTGCGCAGCAAAACAGTCGAACAAGGTGTCCCGGGAAGCCGAGTGGCACGGGCCGCGAATCGCAGAGACCTACCTGCGACTTCCAGTCCGGCGGAGGTTCCTGAGCAAGACAGTTCCGCTCCTGCGGAGTCAGCGGCCGCTTCCGATACCGCCCCAGCCGTATCGCCGTCGGCAGATGCGCAGACCTCTGCGAGCAAGGTGCAATCGGCACAGGGAGTTTCAGAACAGAACTTGAGCAGACCAAGTGCTGGGACTTCTTCCGAACAAATGATTCAGCAGTTGCAGAGCATGTATCAGCAGCGCCGACAGCTCCAGATTCAACAGAACCAGAAACCGACAGGGCAGAATTAGTCGTACTATCTTTAGAACCTACCCCGCCTGCAGAGTCGCATGCATTCCAACCAGCAGGGAGATTCCGCGCCTAGACTCGCCTTCCACCTTGTGCTCAAGTTCTTACACACCTACGTTCGGCGCCTCCTGAGCTCCGCTTCCAGGGCGTAAAAATTTTTTTGCGTATTTTTGCTGCCCCGCAAAGAAGTCTTGTAAAGACAACGTAAGCTCACATCACTTGGATTCGAGGCTTCCCGGCCCTGTGACTCCTGTTTCTGCGGAACGCGCGACTTGGAGCGAGCTGGGTGCCTGTTGTTACTGCAGCACAGGAGGTCATACGCCGTGAGAAAGCTCTACCACCTTTTGTTTACCGTAGTCGTATTCAGTCTTGCGCCGGCGATCGCAAGCGCTCAATCGTTTCGCGTGCAATGTCCAAACAGCACCATCACGCATCCCTCGAGTCTCAACAATAACAATGCGGAGCCGCCGTACAACGGTCCGACGCAATTCTCAACACCTGTCACGGCCACCGCTTCTACAACGGGCGGATATGTGGTGCCGGCGTCGAACGTGAATGGCGCGATCAAGTGCCAGCAGATCTCCGGCGGTGACGGATACATGACGGAGGCCGACGGCACGCAGACGTTCATGTTTTCCTTCGGCCCGCTCTCCGGGCTCGCGGACATCGCCGCAGGCCACCCGGGCACACAGTTCCCGGGAGCGTTTAACACCCCGTCTCCCGTCACGCTTGTGCGGGGCGATCCCGCCACCACGGATGGCGCAGGCAGTGGTGCCATGCCGTGGACGGGCGCTCCGGGGCCATACACTCCCGGATTTACATGGAACGGCGCGGTGGGCTTGGCCCCGGAAGTGGTGGACACCGTGAATATCTCTGACGCCTATGAGGGCGCCCTGCCAGCGGGAGGAAGCGTTGCCCCCCCTTGTCCCACACCGACGGCGGCCACGCCGAATTTAGTAACAATTTACACTTACACGCCGATAAACATTCCCGTGGGGTCACAAGTCACTGTTTTGGGCGTAGGTGCAGGCTTTGACGGGACTTTCCCCATCTCTTGTGTAAGCAACTTGGGTGTCCCGGCCAGCACAGGGTTCACGCAATTCGCCTTCCAGTACACCGCTTCCGTCACGGGGCTGGCCGCGCAGACCCTCTTAACGGGCCCGACTGCGTCGAGCCCATTCGTCTCCGATGGGCACGTGGATCCCCGTCCCATCATGGACATCGGCGTGATGAACGGCAACATCCCGGCGCCACTGATGGCCTTTGATGAGGACGATGAGTTTTTCCTTACGCTTACCAATGTGGGCATGATCATGCGCCCGGACCTGTTTGAGCAGCACACCGTCCACTTCCATGGCTATCCAAACGCTTCGTCGTTTTATGACGGTGTTCCCGACGCCTCGGTAGCCATCAACATCGGCGGCAGCTTTACCTATTACTACCTGGCGCCGGATGCTGGCACTTACTTCTGGCACTGCCATATCACGCCGCCTGAGCACTTGCAGATGGGCATGGTGGGGCAACTCTATGTGCGGCCGCGACAAGACCGGGTCCCGGTTGGCCCGGGGAACAGCCTCTATGCGTTTCTTGGCTACCAAAATGGGACCAGCCTGCCGAGTGGCGTGACCGCTGATCCTCGCACCGTGTGCAATCCCGCCGCTGATATCCTGTGCTCCGCAACCATGCCGGCCGTCAACAACGGTGCGGTGCAGGCCTTGGACAAGCTTGGTAACCCTCAAAGGTACGTCTACAACGACGGCGACGGTTCAACAGCTTATGACGTTACCTACCCCCTTCAGATGCACGGTTTCGACCCCAATTTCCACTTCGTGGGCATGACCTTCAACCCGGAAATGTTTGCAGACATGAAGGACAAATACTTCCTGCTGAACGGGCGGAGCTACCCCGACACAGTTGCGCCCGGTCCGCAAGCCACAGCGTCGAGTGATGCCCAACTGCACTATTCGCAGCCGCTGCCGGCCATTATCAATATTCCGGTGGGCGGCAAGGCCTCGCTGCGGCTCGTGAACTTGTCCGTCACGGAATACCACACGATTGCCAGCCTCGGCGTTCCCATGAAGGTGGCCGGGTGGAACGCGAAGCTCTTGCGCGATCAGGCAGGACTCAACACCGAGTACTACACAAACTCCATCACCCTCGGCGGCGGTGAGTCCCTCGACGTGATTCTGGATGCCAGCAATGCGAGCCTATATCCGGCGGGCAGCGTCTTCTATCTCTTCACCCCGCAACTCGACCATCTGTCGAACGATGCAGAGAACTTCGGCGGGCTCATGACCGAGGTCCACATCTGCGGCAACGTGTCTGGCGGTAACACCTTTGGAAATACCTGCAACTAGGAGCTGCGGCAACGAGGGAGATGAAGATGAAAAACACAATTTCGCAAATCGCAAGAATTCTCGCGCCGATCGTGCTCGTGTTCTCGCTCGCGGCCACGGCCTCGGCTGCGGTTCCAGGCATTACCGCTGCGGGCGGGGCAGCCGGAACCTTCAACTTGACGGCGCAGGCCAGCTACCTCAACCAGCCTGACGGTTCGGCTGTCTACTCCTGGGGCTACGGCTGCAATGGTGCGGCGACCTTTGCGGCAACACTCGGAAGCGCGAACTTTCCCGGCCAAAACTGTCCAACGATGCAAGTTCCTGGGCCCACATTGGTGGTCACGGAAGGAGCGACGGTCACGATCAATTTGACAAATGGTCTTCCCACGGCCGCCGGCAACACCTCGATTCTGTTTCCGGGCCTTAACGTGACAACGAGTTGCTCGTCCAGTCCCGCGGTTGGAGTGCAGGGACTGTTGACTTGCGAGGCTGCTCCCGGCGGCAGCGTGACTTACACATTGACCAACGTTACGCCCGGCACGCATGCCTACTACAGCGGAACGCAAGGCGACCTCCAGATCGAGTTGGGCCTGTACGGCGCCATCGTTGTCTTGCCGACAGGCGGAGGCCCGGCGAATTGCAACACCACAGTCACGAACTTGTATGGGAAGTCCGATTACGGGACTGCAAACAACATTCCCGGCTTTCCCGAGCAGGATTTCCGGCTCGCACACGCCGCTTACGACCATCCCGCGAGTTGCTACGACAGGGAATACCTGTTCCAGTGGGCGGAGGTGGATTCCAGAATTCACAAGCAGGCCGAGGCACAGGCCGCGGCACTGGTCGGCTGCACGGCTGGCGCTCCCGGATGCAGCCTTAACGTACAAACCGAGCCGTATCATCCCGCGTACTTTCTAATCAACGGGCGTTCCATGCCCGACCTGATGGACCCCAACTATGCGAGCGAATATCCGCACCAGCCTTACAACGGCAATCCGCATATGCATCCGGGCGAGCTGACCTTAGTGCGTACGATCGGCCAGGGCCGGTGGCAACATCCCTTCCACGAGCACGCCAACCATGTGCGCATTCTGGCGCGCGACGGCAATCTGGTTCTCAGTAGCGGCACGGTTAACTATGGCGGTACGACAGCGCCTGGACTCGCCGGCCTTCTGATGTTCAACACGGACACGACGCCAGGAGAGGCTTTCGATGGGATCTTTTATTTTTCGGGGCGCGGCTTGAACTGGGACGCCTACGGCCACCATCCTTCACCCAATAGGCCAGGGGATCCCGTAGACGCGAATGCCACCTTATCCTGCAATCCGGACGCGAACGGCTACAACACCCTCAACGGTACCGCTGTGCTTAATTACTACGAGTGGTGCCAAGACCATAACAAACCCGTGCAAGTGAATCCCTTCGGGGACGTCGCCAGCGGCGGGCCGGCCACTCTACCCGACCCGAACATTTTGACCAACGGCCAATGGTACGGCGGCACTCCTTACCTGGGTCCGGATGCATCCCTGCGCGCCACGGCACCCGCTTGCGGTACCACCCTTAACTCCGGCTGCACCACTTTGAACCCCGCCAACACGCAGGCCAACCCTGCGAATGAACGTGGGTGGGCGTTTATGTGGCACTCGCACAACGAACGCGAAATCACGACCAACAACGTTTTCCCCGGCGGGATGTTGATGATGATGCTGGTGGATTCCCGGGAATTTGCAATTGACGAGTCCCTGTGAGGGCGAGGATAGACATGCGAACTAACTACTTCAAGACGCTTGTGAAAGCAGCAGTGAGCACAGCTTGTATTCTGCTCTTTGGGGCGGCCGCCGCGTTCGGTCAGCAGCAAATCAATTTGACCGCCGCACCGACCACCACGACCCTGCCGGACGGGACGACGGTCCCGATGTGGGGCTACTCTTGCACGCCTCTGGCTGCTGGCGTCACGTCGGCGGCGACGTGCGCCGCGCTGAATCCGGCGGCGGCAAATCTGGGGCAATGGTCGCCGGTCGTCATCACCGTTCCCACCGGAGCTTCCGGAGGATTGCTGATCAACCTCACGAATAATCTCTCCTTCACGCCCACCGGGAGCACGACGCCGAATACTATTCCCACGTCGATCATGATTGTGGGACAAGTGGGCGGTGGCCTCGGCAATGCATCGCTGCGAACCACCACTGCGAGTCCCAACCACACCAATGCTCAGGGGTGCGTCACTTGGTTTATCGCCAACACCCCGCCAGGCCAGCCATGCGCCACGGGTTCGCCAATAGCTAGTCCGCCAGTCCAGGGGCCGCGCGTGCAATCATTCGGCGCGGAAGTGTCGGCGGTAGCAGCCACGACAGCGGCCAATTGCACTGCTCCTAGCACAGGGCCGGTAGCGGGCTGCGGCGCGCTAGCATGGCCAAATCTGCGCCCGGGCACCTATCTGCTCGAGTCGGGCACACATCCTTCCATTCAGGTTCCCATGGGGCTGATTGGTGTGCTGGTGGTCACCACCGCGCCCTCCGGTACTACAGCCGGCACTGCTTATCCCACGCTTCCTCCGGTGCCCTACAACGCTGAGGTTCCGGTGGAATTCAGTGAAATCGACCCGGTGCAGAACAAAGCAGTCGACACCGCGGTGCGAACCGTAGGTTTTAGCGAGACGGCAGTATGGACAGCTATGAACGGTATTGGCCCGGTTGCCAGCATTGCAGTCAATACGCAAGGCAGCGGGTATACCTCTGCTCCGATCGTGACTATCGATCCCCCGCCGGCGGTTACAGGCGCAATGCAAGCCACAGCCTCAGCAACACTGACGTTCACGGTCACCGGCGTCTCGGTCGCGACCGGAGGCACCGGCTATACAGCAGGCGACGTGCTAACGCTCGTTGGTGGTACCGGCACGGCCGCCCAGGCGAACGTACTCACCGTGGATCCGACGAACTCGAACGCGATCTTGTCCGTCGCTGTTTCCAGCCCCGGTAGCTACTCGGTGGCCCCAACTAGCCCAGTCGCTGTGACCGGTGGCACTGGTAGCGGCGCGACGCTTAACGCAACCACGAACGGCTCTGTTTCTGCCATTACCATAACCAACGCCGGCGACGGATATACCACTGCTCCTAACGTATCGATTGCTCTCCCAACAACAACGGGTGGAGTAGACGCTACCGCTACGGCAGCGACAGGGGCTTCGGGCTGCGGGGTGGCGAACACCTGCTACCCCCCAGCGGTGAATTACACGCCCTTCTATTACCTCATCAACGGCGTCGCCTTCAACAAGACCAACCCTGCGAACTCGCTGTTCGCGGCTACGGCAGGTGTCACTTCCACAGCACCAGTCGTTCCTGTCACGACCGGAATCACTGGCACCGTTTTGGTGCGCTTGGTGAACGCCGGCTTGCGCATGCACGTGCCTTCGATCGTGGGGTCACTGACACAGGGTTTCAACGGAGCAGGTGGTGCCGCTCCAGTTGGTGGATTCACGTTGATCGCGGAAGACGGTAACGTCATCCCCGGCGTGGTTGCTGCCGGCGTAACAGCTGTCCCGGCCGCTCCCCGCGTGCAGACGGACGTGTTCATGGCCGCGGGCAAAGTGTTCGATGTGATGATCAACGCGCCCACTATCCCCAGCAGTGGGGCTGCTCCGCCTGCTCTTCCGGTGTATGACCGCGCGTTGAGTCTGTCAGGCAATTCTTCCACGCGTGATGCCGGGATGCTTGCTTACATCAACATTAATAACGGCGGACTCCCCGCGGTCTCGACAGGGGCAGGTGGCGCGTTTGCGTCTGCGCACGCCAACACGGATACTTATAACTCCCTGGCTTCCTGTCCGGCTACGGCCACGTCCTGCACGCCGTTGGTGGTGTCAGACGTATCGAAGGGCGTGATAGCCAATGATATTAACGTTTACGGGGTTCAACTCCTCACGCCGCCTACCGGGGGCGCGCTTACTTGTACGTCATTGGGGACTGGGCTCTGCGAGAACGGCACCTTTACGTATACTCCTAATCCGGGCACGACCTCGGATACGTTTTTATACTGCGCCAACAATGGTCTTGTTACGACCACGACGCCGCCGAGTTGCCCGGGTAATCTAACCGCGCAAGTAAACCTGGGTCTCTCAGGGCTTAAGTCGACTCTCACGGCCGGCAACCTCAGCTACACATCGACTATGGCCACGTTCCTGAAAATTCCTTCGCCCGGTCTCCTGATTGGCGGCTTGGACTCGAACAACTTACCCTTTACCGTTGTTACGTCCGGCGCCAACGCCCCGACCCTCTCGGGCGGAACGCTCGTTGTTGACCCCAACGGTGGATTTACCGCGTCAGTACCCGCAGCGGGAATATATACTTTTAACTATCAGCTACAGAACTCGCTGGGTCAGCTCAGCGCCCCCGGTACGGGCACGGTCACATTGACCTTCCCAACCCCGAGTAACCTCGCCGTCAGTGTGGTGGATGCACAGGCCTATAACAACTGCCAGGGAACCAGTAGCTGCATTAGCGGATTAACTCAGATCATCGACTATCGCTGGATTATTGAAGAAGACAAGACGTTCTGGGTCGACCCGAACTGCATAACCAACACCAGTGCTACCGCGCCCGGCTGTCCCGCCATTGTCGGACCCTCGGGAACGAGCACCATTCCGACGTTTGGCGTGAACTTCCATACCAGCAACATGGATTTCGTCGCCCAGGGGTGCACGGGCCCGCTCTCCTGCGAAGGCGGGCAGACCATGTTGGATAACAACCCGTCATCGGCAACCTTCGGCCAGCATATATCCGCCGTTTGCGATGTTGGCAACGGCGCCTGCCGGCCCGATCCCTCGGGAGGAAGTGGCTCTACGCAAGTGCAGCCCGGCTCGGTCCATCTCGATCCCAGCAAACGCTACTACATCTCCGTGTTGCCGGGCGATGCGGCCAACCCGTTTCCTTCTTACCTAGGCCAGCCCGGTTGCTCAACAACAACGGGCGCACTACCTCCACCTAATCCAACTACAGGCGTTATCCAATGCGGCCACACTATGAGCGGTGCTCCGGTTCCTCCCGCCTGCAACGTTTTAACGGCGGGGTGTAATTCAGCCAACACGACCGCTACCTTCGCGCCCGTGACGGTGCTGACACTGCCTACTCCACTTCCAACGGGTAAACTTTCGGTGATGGTGTTCGAGGATGACTTCCCACTGAACGGCGAGCAGGATTCCGGGGGTGGAGTCGACGTGCTTTCCCCCAACGAACCCGGGCTGGGCGGTTTCAACATCGTCCTGTGGGACACCTATGGTGGACTCGGCGACGTAACTGGGCAGGATACCTACGACATGTTCAACCAGCCCTTGTCAAACGCGCTGGCAGGAACGATCGATCCGGGCACAGGCCTTGACGCCTGCCCGATTTCGGCGAACTCACGAACCTTGCCTGGACAGGCTCCAAGTCCGACAGGTATTACGGGCATGATCGTGACTTGCCCGAAATACGAGGCCGACGGTAAAACTCTATCTCCGCTTGCGGGCCAAGCGATCATTGCCAACCTCATGCCCGAAAAATTCAGCGTGCAAGCCTATCCGGCTTCCGACCGGATAGCGCGCGGGGAAGAATGGATTCAGACCAACACTCTGGATGGCCAACACGCCCACGACTCCTTCATCCGAATCGGCGAGCCTAGCTACTTCCAGGAGTACGGCCCGGCCGGATACCACGTTAGCATTGGCTTTGCGAACCCCGCCATCATCAACGCGCGCCACGATGCTGTCTGCGCTGGCGCCTACGGCGCTGTCGGGCCGTGCCAAAACACCATCACGGGTCAGGTGGACGTCCAACGTTCGAGCCGGACACCGGACCAGAGACTCTATCCGAGCGGCTCGCGCGATGCGCTCGCTTGGACCCAGTGCTGGGTCAGCTTGGGCGACCCGGACGCCGAAGACTTCATGTTCACCAAGTGCGACGCTCAGGGGAACTTTACATTCAATAATGTTCCCGGCGGAAACTGGAGAGTGACCATCGGCGACCAGTGGAATGACCAGATCATTGACGGTATCTCGACGCCGGCGAATGTGGGCTGCGTTCCCGTGGGCACGGCAACAACCTGCACGGGCGGCATCAACCCCCTAAACCTCGGGAGCATTGGTGTTCAGCAGTGGCAGTCGAACCTCTACACCCGCACCTTCATTGACGACAACAAGAATGGTATCTGGGACCCCGGCGAGATCGGGATTCCGTTGATCTACACGAGGATTCGCTACCGCGATGGGCACAACTCCAACTCTCTGACCACGGACTTTAACGGCATTGCCAGCTTCAACGAGACCTTCCCGCTGTTCAACTGGTATGTCGTGGAATCGGATCCGACCCGCTACAAGACGACGGGGATCCACACCGTGTACGATGCGGGTGGCCCTGCCGACGGCTCACCCTCCTGCGGATCGACTGGCCGGCCCTGCGGGAGTTCGACAGCGTACAACTTCCTGGCGAACACGTTCGAGGGGGTTCCTCTGCCCGCCGACTTGTCGGTGCCCGGCGCGGTCTATTGCGCCAAAGCCGATTGCACGACTGAGGCTAATGCTGATTTCGCGAATGGCACGCCAGTCCGCAGCTCGTCTACCGCCTCGACCGGTCGCATCGATCCCCCGTGGGTTGGCTCGGAAGGCTGGTCGGGGATGACTAGCCAGGGCAATTGGATTGAATTCGGCAAGGCACCCTACGCGTCTTGTCCGCCAGCTTGCGTGACTCTGCCTGGTGCCACCGCCGGTACGACCACGGCTACGACATGGGGAGAGAACGGCGGCATCCAGGGAAATGTGGAGTACGCCTCGACGCGTCCCTTTGATAGTGCGGAACAAATGATCCAACAACCCTGGGAGCCGTTTGTTCCACACGTTACCGTCAACCTGTACCAGGAAGGCTTTGCAGCGGATGGCGTGACGCCAACCCTGACCTTGGTGGACACGACCAAAAGCTCCAGTTGGGATGACTGGGCGCAGGGTTTCTACCCGAACTACACCGACCCCGCTACTGGTACCGCCTTGCCCTACATGAGCTGCCCGGGCCAAGGAAAGGCAAGCGGTGCCAACGCGGACCTGTTTTTCTACACGCTGTTTGGCCAGCCGAATTACCTTGACCTATACAACTCGCAACATAACGGTGGCACCCTTCACACGCTCCCGTATAACTCTCAGTACAAATGCTATGACGCGATGCATGTCTGGAACCAGATCCAGCCGGCGCCGTTCGACGGCAAATACTCTTTCCCGAGCGTCCTTGGCATTAACCCGGCGGCCACCGTTGGGACTGGGTGGCTGAACACGAGCCTGACCGGCGGTGTCGGAGGCAATGGCCCTGGCACCCCTGGATTTGTCGCGGCATCCATGCCCGGGACCAATTGCACGATCTGCGTGCCGAATCCGACCACTGCCACAAAACCGGCCAGCGGTGATTTGAGTGGATACGATCCGTACCGCGCTGGCACTCCCATGCTGCCGCCCGGCAAGTACGTGGTGCAAGTGATCATGCCATCGGGCTACGAAGTGTATAAGGAGGAAGACAAGAACCTGTTGATCGGCGACAACTACATCGCGCCGATCAGCCAGCAGTTCGCCGGATTGGGTGGGGACATCTTCATCATTCCCGATCAGGCCGCGGTGGCGTCTCTCTACGACCCCAACAATGTCGGCTACAACCCCAGCAACTTTCAGAACTCGACTACCGGCTTGTCGTTGCAGGGAGGAATGCTTTCTGGCGTCCCAGGTTACCCCGGCTTTACTGATCCGGTGTGGCCGTGCGTCGGCGAGATGCGCGTCGTGCCCGACTACCTGAGTCTCTTCCCGCATGCTCTTGAGGTTGCACCCTTCGCCGGAGCGACCCGGCCTCTTTGCGACCGCAAGGAAGTGACCCTGACCAGCCAGGTGGCGGTGCAGGCGAAGTTCGCCATCTTCACTTCGACGCACATCGCCTCGAAGTTCACTGGCGTGATCACAGACGATTTCACCTCGGAGTTCGATCCGTTTGCGCCTCAGTTCGGCGAGAAGTTTGCTCCGCCCAACATGCCGATTTCCACGCGGGATTACCTCGGGAACGAAATCTCCCGCGTATATTCTGACCAATTTGGGATCTATGACGGTTTGAATTTTTCGAGCTGGGCAGTGAACCCGCCCAATATTACTGGATATTCGCCATCCATCATGGTCCAGTGCATGAACGATCCGGGCCCGCTCGCAGATCCCAATCACCCGGGACAGTTCATCAACGATCCGTTGTACAACCCGGCCTACAGCAATTTCTGCTACGAAGAGCCGTACATGCCGGGCTTGACCACTTACCTCGATACGCCCGTCGTGCCGACGCAAGCCTTCGTGGGCGCGGGGTACAACAATGCCGATTGTGCCTATCCGGATGCTACGCCTGCGATCTCGGAAGTGGACGGCGATGGCCTCGGACCATGGGTCAGTCAAGGCGGAAACTCACTGACAATTACCGCTTTGGGCAACGCAACGGTCGCGAACGCCAGTACGTGCACCATCGCGGATACGGGCGCCGACGCGAGTGTTACGAATGCTAGTTACTCCGGGCCTTCAGCGTCCGTGGCGCCTTTCAATTGCAAGAACATCAGCCGCCACTATGGCTTCGGATCGCAATGCACTTCACCAACAGCCGGTAGCGCCTCCTGTAACACTGCGTCTAGCGTTACCATCGGCGGCGTTCCTGCGACCATCACGGGTTGGAGCGATACCTCCATCACTGTCACCGTGCCCGCCGTTCAGAGTGCCGCCAACCCCAACGGAGTGCCGCCCTGCACCGTCCAACAACAAGCGCAGTACGCGAACAACGGGAGTGGGACGAACTATGGCACGGCCTATTGCGGCGAGTTGGTTATCAAAGGCGGGAACGGCAAGCGATCAATCGACGCCGTGACCGTTACCATCGGCGGCAAAGCGCCCACGCACGTTCCTGCGTCGGGCACGATCCAGAGCGCGATTGACGCTGCCGCTCCAGGCGACTTGATCATCGTCGACCCAACTTGCGCGACAGCTACTGGACAGGTCGCGTGCGGGACTACCGGTGCCGTCAAGAGTACCGCTTCCCACACCGAAATGCTGATCATGTGGAAGCCGGTCCGGCTGCAGGGCGTCGGCGCTGCTTCAACCATCATCAATGCCAATACCCATCCAGCCGGCAGGCTACTCGACCCCTGGCGCCGGCATATCGACTGCCTGTTCGGCTTGACGCTGCAAGGCACACCAAGCGGTAATACGACTCCGTACGATCCCAGCACCACCTACAGCTGCCCCGAATCGAATTGGCAGTACTTTAGCGGCTCGGGACAAACGGTGACTGGAGGGACCGTAACAACGAGCAGCTCTCCGCAGATCGATCGGATGCCCTCGGAAGGCACGATAGGCTGGGATGCCACGCTTAACGGCAACTTGGCGGAACTGTTGCAGGAGCCTTCGCTCATGGGCGCTTATGAAGGAGCCGGAATTACAGTTCTGGCGAAAGGCGTGGAAATGCATGGGGCCGATCCGTTTGCCTCGTCCCTGGAGGGCGCTTTCCCGACCGGCACTACGCTGCTCAGCGGGGTCGTCAGTAATCCAGGCGGGGAACCGGGTTCAGCCGGCAGTCTCTCTGTGGGCGACGACAACCCCCTCTGCCATACTGTGACCTACAACCCGAACGGCACGGTTGCGAGCATTAGTAACCAGACCAACCCGTACCCAAGCAACTTCATTTGCAACCCGTCGAGCATTGATGGATTGAGCGTCACGAATAGCTCGCAGGGCGGCGGCGGCATCTTCATCCACGGTTGGGCGAATTATCTGCGAGTCGCGAACAACCGGGTTTACAACAACGCTGGTACGCTCTCGGGCGGCATCAGCGTTGGCCAGGGCGAATTTGGTCCTCCGTATACCCAAGGAGGAGGCTTGGCCAACCTGCCTCCCGGCTCGTGCAGCGACGGCACGGGATTCGTCACCAATCAGCACCTGCCGTGGTGCCTGGACTTGCATGTAGACGTGCATAACAACATGATTACGGACAACTCCTCGATCGGCGACGAGCTGTTCTCCGCCACGTTGTCGGGCGGAGGTGGTGCCACCATCTGCACCGGCAACGACTACTATAAGTTCAACTACAACTGGGTGTGCGGCAACATCAGCGCCGGTGAGGGCGGCGGGGTGGTTCACCTCGGGGAAATCTTCAACGGGCAAATCCAGTACAACGCGTTCGTGTTCAACCAGAGCAGCAACCCGACCATTCCCACCAACGGCGGCGGCATTATGGTCCAAGGGACGCCGGATACCGACCCGACCTGCCCGGGTGTGCCCGACACCGATTGCCCTTCGGGCTTGAGCGACGGCACGGGTCCCGGATTGGTGATCAATGGCAACCTGATCCAGGGCAACTCGGCTGATAGCGGGAGCGGCGGCGGCATCCGACTGCAGCAAGTGAACGGGACGGGGGTGGGGACCTTCCCGAATCCGCGCCCTGCCAATACCATCCCTGGCAATGCTGCACCCGACTGCACGACACAGTACACCTCCACGGGGGCTCAGAACTGTCTGTGGAACGTCGTGAGCATCACCAACAACGTTATCGACAACAATATGGCGGGTTGGGACGGCGCGGGCATCTCGTTGCAGGACACGCTCGTGGCCAACATCATCAACAACACCATCGTGCACAACGATAGCCTCGCTTCCTCGGGTGTACTCACCACCAGCCTTGGGGCGCCGCAGGCCAGCGCGCCGAGCACGAACTGCCACAATGCCGGCGGCACCGCGTCCTGCCCGCAGCCGGCAGGCGTGACGAGCACACTGAACTCCACGCTCCTCGGTCAGGCTATGGCTGGATTGACCATCGTTTGCCCGTCAGGTCATCCGAACTGCACACACTTCTCGAACCCGATTCTGTATAACGACATTATCTGGCAGAATCGCTCGTTCAACGTCGGTGTGGGCGGCCGCGGTGCAGGAAACCTGAATCAGCAGAACCTCGTCACGCTGTTCAATGGTGGCACGTCGACGCCCGCTCCCAGCCAGACGTTTACGGGCATGTGTTCCGCCGGTGTCACCTACTGGGACCTCGGCGTGCGCGGCGACGCGAGCGCGGCCGGCCAGCAATCGGGGTTCCGCATGTCCCCGATGCGGTCAGTGCTGAGCAGCGGCGGTTACACTGGTGCGGGGGACGTCACCACGGAGCCGTCGTTTGTCAGCGAATACTGCAACGGCTCGCGCGTCCCGCCGGAATGCACGGTGTCGGATGGCTGCGGAGGGCCCAATGGCTTTGGGGTTCCTCCAGGTATCGCCGACGCGGTGACACCGAACCCAGTCTTTAGCCTGACGCCGTCGGCGACGGTGGACGAGGGCAACAACTGGATCAACGTGAGTTGGGGCCCGCTGTCGCTGACTAACCCATCGCTTACGGGTGGACAGTACGGTAATTACGGTGGTGGACTCCCGCTAGGCAATTACGCGCTGTTGCCGAGTTCGGCATTGATTGACACTATCCCGTGCCCAGGGGGCGTTGCTCCGTGCCTGCCAACGGGCGAAATAGTCGCAGCACCGACGACCGACTACTTCGGAAATCCGCGGCCGGATGCTAGAGGAGCCTTTGATCCGGGCGCAATAGAATCCGTAGTAGACCAGACGGCAGCGTCGGCCCCAACCCTGACTTTGATTAGTCCTAATTCGGGTCTGCGCGGTTCCGCCGTGCACGTGACCCTCGAGGGCACGAACCTCATCGGTGCCACTATCAATCCGATTGCGGGCGTGACCGTCTCTGGCGTCACGGTGTTGAGTTCGACGCAGGTCGCGGCCACCTTCACGATCTCAGGTACGGCGGCAACTGGGCCGAGGACAGTCACCGTCACAACTCCGAGCGGAACCAGCAACGGCGTGACATTTACCGTGGTTGCGCGGACGTTGACGTCCATCAGCCCCAACTCGGGTGTCGCCGGCACCAGCTTCCCAGTGACCCTCACTGGCACTAGCCTGACGGGTGTCACGGCGGTGACGGTGTCTGGTGGCGGGGTGACAGCCAGCGCAGTTACGGTGGTGAGTGACACCACGGTCACAGCGACCTTCACTATCTTGTCGACGGCGACAGTAGGCCTGAGGAACGTAACGGTCACAGGAGCTGGCTCAGCCAGCAATGCCGTTACGTTTACTGTAGGGCCTTTCCTGACGGCGATCAGTCCCAACTCGGGTGTCCGCGGCACCAGCTTCCCAGTGACCCTTACCGGCATAGGCCTGACCGGGGTCACCACCGTGAACCTCCCGGGCCAGCCAAACATGACGGCCAGCAACGTCGTCGTGGTGAATGACACCACGGTGACGGCGACCGTGACCCTGGCGCCTGCAACGGTACTCAGCACCACTCACACCGTCCGCGTCACCAATTCGAGCGGGGCCACCAGCAACGCGGTGACCTTCACGGTGACCGGGGCAACCATAACGTTCTCCGGCCCAACTCCGGCGTTGATCAAAACCCCAGCCAACACCGGGACGGAATCGGGGCTGGTAACAGTCACCAATTCAGCCTCAGGTGCGACCGCTGGCGCATTCACGTTCACAGCGGCACCTACCATCGCAAAAGTGAGTGGCCCTGCATCGGGAGCCTTCTCGATTATCGCTGGTGGCAGCTGCACGGGGACAACAGTGCTAAACCCGGGACAAAACTGCACGGTCAATGTGCAGTATGCCGCGGGAGGGTCGGCGTCTTCCGCGTCAGCCCACGTGACGGTAACCGGTACCGGCCTGGCAACCGCGACGTTGAACAGCGCCAACTTCAACGCAAACTGAAACCGCTCTCACAGGCCGGACATCGCAGATTATGCGATGTCCGGCTCTGTGCATAGTGGTTAACCAGCATAATTATAATGAAGCTAATAAAATCAAATGCTGCTGGCGGAAATTTTCGTCAGCAGCATTTTGATTTTTGGGGTAACCCCCCGAGCAGACGAGCCGCCCATGCCTTTGCAGTTGCAGAGGGCGGGTTTGGCAGCAGAGTTGCCATACTACACTGCTTTAAGGGACTGCGAGGCAACCATGAAGTATCAGATTGTACGACTTAGCTTGGCCTTTGCTGCTGCAACCTGCGTTGGTGGGAATTTCCTTTCCACAACGTTCGCACAATCTTCCGCTAGCGGCCCGGCCGGAACGCCTGCGGTCAGTGGGAGCCAGGCCAGCACCCCCGCCAAGCCGGCGCCTGCAGTTCATCGTACCGACTTGGCCAGTCGCGTTTCCAGGCAGGCGCAAATGTATTACGAAGGCATCTGGGGCATTGACTCGCTCAGAGTCAAGTACACGGAGTCGGGCGAGATGATTCGTTTCAGCTACCGTGTCCTGGACCCGGACAAGGCCGCACCGCTTAATGATAAGAAAGCCGATCCTTCGTTGATCGATCCGCAGGCGGGGGTGAAGTTAGTGGTCCCGCAGATGGAGAAGGTTGGGAAATTGCGGCAGAGCAGCACGCCAAAGACAGGCATGTCTTACTGGATGGCTTTCTCGAACAGCGGCAGGCGGGTGAGACCGGGCGACCGAGTGGTCGTGGAAATAGGGCACTTCCGCGCCGACGGGCTCATCGTGGAGTAGCCTTGCCTTGCGTCCTGCACGAGCGCTCCCCAAGCTTGAGGAAGCGCAAAGAATTTCATTCGGCTTGCTTTATACTCAGCCGAGATTGGTATCAGATTCCGCTGTGAGGACCCACAAATGCTGCGAAAGACTTTGGCCCTTGTCATCTCTACCGCGTTTGCCCTTTCCCTTAAGGCTGCGCCGGGCACCTCTCCCACCGCACCCAATCTGTCCGCAGCGCAAGTCGTGGACAAGAACGTTGCGGCCCGCGGCGGTTTGCAGGTTTGGCGAGCGGTACAAACCATGACGCTCGCCGGGAAAATGGGTGTCGGAGGAAATGAGCGCGCTGCTCTCCCCGTACCAATCCCTGGCGCGCCAAAGGGCCAAGGGAACACCCTGGAGGGGATTCGTCAGCGACGTGTCGAGGAAGTCCAACTGCCGTTTGTCATGGATCTGGCACGTCCTCGCAAGTTGCGGTTTGAGCTACAGTTCAACGGACAAACCGCGATCCAGGTATATGACGGCACCAACGGCTGGAAGCTAAGACCATTTCTGAACCGCTTGGAAGTAGAGCCCTACACGGCGGAGGAAATGAAGATCGCCTCCATGCAATCAGAGCTGGATGGTCTCCTAGTAGATTGCGCGGCCAAGGGCACACGCGTCGAATTGGACGGCATCGAAAAAGTGGAGGACCGGGATACTTATAAGCTCAAGCTCACTTTAAAGAGTGGCGACGTAACCCATGTTTGGGTAGATGCGCAAACCTTCTTGGAAACCAAAGTTGAAGGGCAACCCAGGCGGCTCGATGGCACCTACCATGCTGTGGAGGTCTATTATCGCGACTATCGGACTGTGAACGGTCTGCAAATTCCGTTTGTTCTGGAAACGAGAGTTCTCCAGGTGGCCAAAACGGTTCTTGGACTGAAGGATACACCTGTTCCGCCGGAGAAAGTGGTCATCGAGAAGGTGGTAATAAATCCCAAGCTCGACGCCGCGGTGTTTTCAAAACCGGTAGTCGCGGCCGGATCGAGTCGCAAGTAGAAGAAAGGCTCTTATTTTAGTCATCCGCGCGTGCCGATCGCTTTTTGGATTTCTAGCGGACGGAATGTCACTAAGGGGAAAAAGATGAGCATAAAACTAGCAGCGGCAATTGCGGTGCTCGCGGCAGCTCAAGGAGCATGGGCGCAGAGCCCTGCACCCGTCACGGCGCCCGCGGACAGACCGACAGTGACCGCTGGCGACACTAGCAGTTCCCGGACAGCGATGACGCACCGGCCCGGGAGCAGAAAAGCCGGCACGCAAGCTCAGACGCCACAGCGTGAACGCCTGCAAGAAATGGAAGTTACGTTGAGTAGCATGCATAAATTATTGAAGCAAACGCAGGCCAAGTCTGCCGCGACTCACTCCAAGGACTCGGTCGCTAAGGCCAACCTTGAAATGTGGGAACTCCTGCTGAATCACCTGGACAAGGAACTTCAGCAACTGCAGATTGCAACACTGGCTCGGGAGGACATGGAGGCTCGGCGGGCTGCCATGTACAAACAGGCGGATGAGAAAGCGGCAAAGGAAGCGCAAGCCGCAATGGATGCAAAAACAGGCCAGACTCCACCTGCACCTTCAACTGCGCTCCCTTCGCCAAAGCCGTAAGCGAAGTCTGGGAGAGTGCACGAAAGTAGCCGGGCAGAAAGCCGCAATTCGATGAAAAAAACCTTAAGCGCCCTTGGGATTGTTCTGCTGGTCGTGGCTTCCTATGCCGTGGGCGGCAGGCAGAGCTTGCACCAGGCTGGCGAGGGGGCGAAGCCGCGGCGCGTCCTCTATTGGGTCGACCCCATGCATCCGGACTACAAGTCCGACCGGCCGGGCACGGCTCCCGATTGCGGAATGGAGCTTGTGCCGGTTTACGATCCTGCAACATCCCCCGAGGTTTCTAGGGCGTCTGCCTTGGACGGAGCCGTCGAGATTGACGTTGACAAACAGCAGTTGTTCGGCATCGGCGTCGCTGCCGTCGAAAAGAACTCTCAAAGCGAAATAGTCCGAGTTTTGGGGCGCGTGGTTCCGGAAGATACGCGAGTTTACCGCATCACTGCCGGTTCGGCCGGGTTTATCCGGGAGACCTACAACGATTCGCTAGGGGAACGGGTCAAAAAAGACCAGCGGCTGGCGACTTCCTACATCGGTGAGACGTTAGCGGTAGCCTCTGGGTTCCTGGCAGCGACGCAAGGTGTAACGGGTGCTGTGGGCCAGGACGGATCGCGCACGTTAGCTTTTCCGGGCGCTGTGAACAAGCAAGGGGTGAGCAGTATTCAAGGTTATTCCGATCGCTTGCGCAATCTCGGCGTGAGCGACATACAGATTAAGCAGATGGCTGATAGCCGCCAGCTTCCTGAGACGGTTGACGTTGTTTCGCCGGTGGACGGATTTATTCTGGGGCGCAATATTGCGCCCGGTCAACATTTCGACCGCTCCGCCGAGTTCTACCGCATCGCTGACCTGAACCAGGTTTGGATTTTTGCAGATATCTTTGGCAGCGAAGCGCAAGACTTCCTTCCAGGCACAATCGCTCACGTCACTGTTCCAGATCAGAGAAGAACTTTCCTGGCTCGCGTGAGTAACGTTCTGCCGCAGGTTGATGCGGCAACGCGAACACTAAAGTTGCGGCTCGAAGCGGACAATCCCGGTTTTGCCCTGCGGCCAGACATGTTCGTCAATGTGGAATTGCCGGCGCGAGTGCCGCCGGGACTAACCGTGCCTTTAGACGCGCTGATTGACTCAGGCCGTGAGCAGCATGTTTTCGTCGAGCGCAACAGGGGGGTTTTTGAACCGCGGCAGGTTCAAACCGGGCGGAGGTTTGGCGACCGCGTCCAGATCGTGCGGGGCTTGACCGAAGGCGAGCGCGTAGTCACTGGGGGAACATTCCTTGTGGATTCGGAGAGCCGATTGAGATTCAAGACTGAGGCGCCGTTAAGGCAACAACTGCACGACAAAGTTACTCCGCAATCCAACAACGAACCTCGACTAGCTGTCCGCTCTGGCCAGGTTAAGGATCCAGCGTGCGGCATGATGATCGGTTGCAAGGAGAATTTCAGCAAAGAGCCAGAGCATTATCTCGACTTGAATTCGCCGCAGCGTCGCCCATGATCAACCGCATTATCGATATTTCAGTCCGGCACAAAATCCTTTTGCTGGCTGCCGTTGCCTTGGCTTGCGTCATGGGCTGGTGGTCCATGATGTCCCTTCCGCTGGACGCCACGCCGGACTTGAGCGAAACCCAGGTCATCCTCTATTCCCGCTGGGATCGCAGCCCCGACATCATCGAAGATCAAGTCACCTATCCGATGGTGACTTCAATGGTCGGAGCACCAAAAGTAAAGACGGTGCGTGGCATCTCCGATTTCGGATACTCGTATGTGTATGTTGTGTTCGAGGATGGGACGGATCTGTACTGGGCGCGCTCGCGCACTTTGGAATACCTATCCGGGGTATTGTCGCGGCTGCCAGAGGGTGTAAAGGTCGAACTTGGACCCGATGCAACGTCGCTAGGGTGGGTATTTCAGTACGCATTGGTCGACAGCTCAAGAAAACATAGCTTGGCCGACCTTCGCTCTTATCAAGACTGGTATCTGCGCTACCACCTGAAAGCAGTTCCAGGAGTGGCAGAGGTAGCACCGATCGGTGGCTACACGAAGCAGTACCAGGTTAATTTAGATCCGAATCGCCTCCAAGCATACGGCATCCCCATTCGCCGCGTAGTCGAAGCTGTGCGGGAAGGCAACAACGAGGTTGGCGGGCGCCTACTTGAGTTCGGCGGCACAGAGTACATGATTCGTGGCCGAGGCTATGCCCAATCCATCCAGGATTTCCAGAACATTGTGCTTCAGGCAAGCGAGGATGGCACAACCATCCGCATCAAGGACGTGGGCGAAGTGGTGGAGGGGCCTGAGCTGCGCCGGGGCTTGGCCGACTTGGACGGCAAAGGAGAGGTGGTCTCTGGCGTGGTGATCATGCGCACCGGAGAGAACGCCCTCGGGGTCATCGACCGGGTCAAGCGGAAGCTAACCGAAATTGAGCCGACTTTGCCAGAGGGCGTCAAAATCGTTCCGGTCTATGACCGCTCGCAACTGATTCACCGGGCGATCAGCAACGTCAAGACGACCATTTTTGAGGTGGTCATAACTGTAGTTCTCATTATCCTAGTGTTCCTAAGGCATTTTCCCAGCGCGGCCATCCCTATCATCACTATGCCCGTCGTTGTGCTGCTTTCCTTTATCCCTTTCCGCCTTCTGGGAATCAGCGCCAACATTATGTCGTTGGCTGGTGTGGCGATTGCCTTCAGCGAGCTAGTAGATGCTTCCATTGTGGTGGCTGAACAAACGCATAAGAAGTTAGAGCTATGGGAAAAAATGGGGCGCCGACAGGATTATCGCGCAGTCGTGCTAGCGGCGGTTAAGGAAGTCGCTGCGCCAACGTTTTTCGCTTTGCTGGTCATAGCCATCTCTTTCTTGCCTGTGTTGACTTTGCAAGCACAGGAAGGGCGAATGTTCAAACCGTTGGCCTACTCGAAGACTCTAGCCATGCTCATTGCCGCCGGCATGGCTATTACCTTCGACCCCGCGTTGCGTTTGCTGCTCACGCGCCTTCAACCTTTCGCATTTCGCCCCTCGTGGCTCTGCCGAGGACTGAACACCCTGCTGGTTGGGCACATCCGCTCAGAAGATGAGCATTTCATCAGCCGCTGGCTCATGCAGATGTACGAGCCGATAGTGCGGTGGACGTTGCGCTGGAAGTGGGTGGTTATTTCTACTGCTGTCGCTATGGTTGGCATCGCCGTTCCCGTATTCATGAGCCTAGGTTCAGAGTTCATGCCACCCCTCGACGAAGGCGCCATCCTCTATATGCCGTCGGCAATGCCGGGCATTTCCATTACCCAAGCTAAAGCGTTGCTCCAGACCACCGACGGCATCCTCAAGAGGTTTCCGGAAGTGGACCATGTGCTGGGAAAGGCTGGTCGGGCCGAGACTTCGACAGATCCTGCCCCCCTGTCGATGCTCGAAACCCTCGTTATTCTCAAACCCTACTCCGAGTGGCGTCGCGTTCCAACTTGGTATTCCTCTTGGGCTCCCGAGATAGCCAAGTCTGTTTTTCGCCATCTCACTCCCGACACGATTTCGTCAGAAGAACTCATACGTCGTATGGACGAAGCCCTCAAGGTGCCAGGTATCACAAATGCCTGGACCATGCCCATCAAGGGTCGCATGGACATGTTGACCACTGGCCTGCGCACTCCAGTGGGTCTGAAAATCTCCGGTCCGGACGTGGGCACCATCGAACAGATCGGAACCAGCATTGAAGCTATGTTGCCCCGCGTGAAAGGCACACGCGGCGCGTTCGCGGAGCGCGCGGGGACCGGCTATTTTCTAAACTTCCAATGGAACCGGGAGCAGTTGGCGCGCTATGGATTGAGCATGGAAGACGCCCAGCAGGCGGTCGAGAACGCGATAGGCGGCGAGGACGTGACCACAGCGGTGGAAGGGCGAGAACGATATCCGGTAAACGTGCGCTATATGCGCGACTTCCGCAGTGATCTGGGCGCGCTGCACCGAGTACTTGTTCCCGCCGGCGGTCGACGGCAGCTGCCGCTTGGTGAACTGGCCGAGATCAGCACTTCCAGTGGTCCATCAATGATTCGTGACGAGGACGGCCTGCTGACTAGTTATGTCTATGTTGATATTACTGGCCGGGATCCGCAAAGCTACATCCGCGAAGCGGGCCAGTTGCTGCGGAGCCAATTGAAACTTCCGACGGGATATGCAATTTCTTGGAGCGGGCAATATGAGGCCATGGAGAGAGTCAGGCATCGTCTCACACGGGTCGTGCCACTGACATTGGGTGTTGTCCTGCTGTTGATTTATGCGAGCACGCGTTCGTTCACGAAGACCATGATCATCTTCTTAGCCGTTCCCTTTTCCGCAGTGGGTGCTGTCGCCTTCCTCTTTTTGGCAGGGTACAACGTGAGTATCGGCGTTTGGGTGGGGTTGATTGCTCTGCTGGGTATTGATGCTGAGACAGGCGTCTTCATGCTGCTGTACCTCGATTTGGCCTATGACGAAGCGAAGCGCGAAGGCCGCCTGAACAATTTAGGTGACCTGCGCGAAGCCATTGTTCACGGCGCTGCCAAGCGATTGCGGCCGAAGTTCATGACCTTCGCCATCACTTGCATTGGGCTGTTTCCCATTATGTGGGGGACGGGCACTGGTTCCGACGTGATGAAACGGATTGCGGCGCCGATGGTCGGTGGCATATTCACCTCCTTCGCTCTCGAATTGCTGGTTTACCCTGCCATCTACGAGGTTTGGAGGTGGCGCTCCTTTCCGAAAGCGCTAAGAGCCGCCCAGGGCCTTGCATCCCAGGAGTTGCAAGCATCTGCAGGGTTAACAGGATCACGGTGGATGTGGAATGCGTCGATCCCTCCTCAAGAAACGCCCGATGGTCAGTAAGGATTCCGGCCTCCCATAGAAGGAGCTTCGCTCCATCCTGTTTGCGCGGCAGCCTCTCTGGAGTCTGGTTTCGCGGAACTCCATGCGAGGCACTCCTCTCACGGCCTGCAAGTCCCGGCTGATCCGAGTTACGGATATGGGTGCAGGTCACACTTTTGCCGCGTGATGAAAGTGAGTACTGAACCGCGGAATTAACCGAATTAACGATGCGCGAATCTTAAAAGCAACCGCTGTTGACCCGCCGGAAAGACCTGGCACGGCGACGCACCCCTTGCAGGTTCCCTGATTTAGCAGCTGTTTTGCCTGCGCGGAGAGGCTCTTTCGCGTCGTTCACGTATCCTGCAGTCCGAGAGGGCATTATCTCTTCGCGACACCTACTCATCGGCGCGCGCATCGCACTACCTTAAATATAGTAAAACATGATTTAACCATTCAGTTCCTTAGCACTGGGAGGTCGCAATGAATTTCTCCGTTCTCCGGCTTCACAAATCGGTTCTCTCAATGAATGCCAACCGTTCCAGGCCGCGAGTGAAAGAATTGCTCTTCTTGCTGGGAGTGCTCGTGGTTGCTCCAATTGTTCGTGGCCAACAAGCCGGCGAAGCGCCTCCTTCAGACAAGGAAACGATGCAGCTGTTGCTAAAAAGAATCACCCAGCTGGAGGCCCAGGCAAAAAGGGTGGATGAACTAGAGGCCAGAGTCAAAGAATTGGAGGCGGCAAAGTCACCGATTACCCCTGCGGAGAAAACAGCCGCGCCTGTCCAGCCGGCCGTGGCCTCTGAAAACGAGAGCGAAGCTGCGGGGGAGCGCGCCATGTCGGAGAGAATGGACGTGAGCAAGACGCTGCTACGCATACGAGGCTTCGGCGATACGACTCTTCACGGCGACACCCAAAAAGGAGACAACACCGCCTTCACCCTCGGACAGCTCGACCTGTTTGTCACCTCGGACGTCTCGGAAAAGTTCAAATTCCTCAGTGAGATCGTCTTCGAGGGAGGGCCGGACAATATCTACGGGATAACCAGGGGAGAAAACAACACTTTCAGCGTCGATGTCGAGCGTTACCTTATCCAGTACTCCCACAACGACTATTTTAATATCGAGGCTGGTCGGTGGCACACCGCGATTGGATACTACAATACGGCCTACCACCACAGTACTTGGTTTCAGACAACTACGGACCGGCCCTTCCTCTTTGACTTCGAAGACCGCGGAGGAATTCTGCCAATCCATACTGTAGGGGTTTCGGCTTCCGGATTGATACCCTCCGGAGGGTTTGGATTGCACTACGTCGCCGAAGTAGGCAACGGGCGTGCTTCGCGTTCTCCCTTAAACGAAGAGCCAGTGCAGAACGTAGTCGATGATCAGAACCATAAAGCATTCAATCTCGCACTTTTCGCCAGGCCCGAAGCAATCCGTGGGTTGCAGGTGGGCTTCTCCGCCTATCGGGACATGCTAGCACCAGTCAACTCGGCGAAAATCGGTGAGACCATCCTTGCGGCACACGCTGTATTCATACGTCCACAATTCGAGTGGCTCAACGAAGCTCTGGTGGTTCGTCATTCCGTCGTTGGAACGTCCCAAGTTTTTAACACGCCGGGTTTCTATTCTCAGGTCTCAAAACAGTTTGGCTCCTACCGGCCTTATTTCCGCTACCAGTATGTAAACGCTTCGAACGCAGAGCCGATTTTTCCCGACGTTCACTTGCGGCATGGCCCTTCTGTGGGTCTCCGGTACGATGCCAGCGAGTCCGTGGCTCTGAAGCTGCAATATGACTACACCGCTTTGCGAGGGCAGGCGGCCATTAGTGCCTTAGCCCTGCAAGTCGGTTTCACATTTTAGCTGAAGACTAAGATGCGGCGCTTGGCTCTTCTTCTGCTCATACTCGTTGCTGCCGGCTGTGTGTCTGGAGCCTGGCCGTACGGGTTCGTTGAGCACGATGGGCTTCCACCCCAAGGGGTCCCTTCAGCGGGAGAAAGCTTAGCGATTGTCGTCAACCGGGCTAACGCCGTCGATAATCTTTCCACCGCCGAGCTTCGCCGTATTTTTCTGGGTGCACGTGGCCATTGGCCGAGCGGTCGCCGCATCACGATCGTCATGATGGAACCGGGCCAGCCCGAACGCGCGGCAGTTCTTCGCCAAATCTGCCAAATGTCAGAAAATGAATTCAGCAATCACTTTCTTCATGGTCTGTTCACGGGCGAGGTCCTTGTCTCGCCGAAGATCCTGGCAACACCGGTAGGCGTCCGAAAGTTCGTCTTTAACGTGCCGGGTGCCATCGGCTATCTGCGCATTTCGGACGTGGACTCGTCCGTAAAAATCGTTAGTATCGACGAGCGTTTTCCCAACGAAAAAACGTACCCTCTTCACATAACGCCCGCATCCGTTAAATAGCATGAACGGGCAAACCAAATTTGTAGCGGGGAAAGCGGGCCATCACCGACCGGGCGTAGTTGCAGGTTTGGCTACCCTCTCCCGTTACAGTTCTGCGCTTTGGCTTTTCCTCGTCCTTTGTGTGGTAATCGTGGCGGGCATCGTCGTGATCCATGACGTTCGGAGCACGGGCTTCGAGGCCCAGAAAATGTATGCAGGTTCTGTGCTGGGCCTTCGCAGAATTGGCGATTTGCAGTATGCCGCGCAGGAGACGCGCCGCAGCACCTTTTACGCGCTGAGCACCAAGGACAGCAATCTCCAGGTGAAGTATGCTGACCAGTCGCGCGAAGCGGACCATCTGGTAATCGAAGGTGTCAGTGCATACCTTAGTGAAGCTAAATCACCGGTCGAAATAGAGGTTGGCAAGCGGCTCCAGCATGACTGGTCGGCTTATCTCAATGTTCGTGATGAAGTCTTGGCTTCTATACTCGAGGGAAGCACGAAGGAAGCTGTAGATCTTGACCTCAAAGACGGCGTGCCACTGTTCGATCGAGTTCGTGAAGACCTTGAGACCATCGAGCGTCTATACGATGACCAAGCCTTTCAGCGGCTTGCGAACGTCGCGGCCAGCTCCAGGCGTACCATGATCCGGTTGGTTGGCGTCCTCGGCATTACGTTAGTTTTTGCCATCGTATCCGTTTGGGCCATTCAGAGAAGCAGAATGCAGTCTGCGATTCAACTCGCTAGACTGCAAATGGAGTTCGTTGCCTCGGTTTCTCACGAGCTGCGCACACCGCTCACGGTAATCTCTTCGGCCGCAGATAATATTGCTGACGGCTTGGTGGAAGGGAAGGAAGAGATCAAGAATTACGGTTCGGCGATTCGATCTCAGAGTCAACAGATGACCGAACTGGTAAATGAAATATTACTGTTCGCCGCAACGAAAGATCGCAAGAGTGCCTACGTTTTGCGCCCGCTGAAAGTGCCCGACCTCCTGGACGCTGTGCTCGTGAGGACCTCGGAGTTGGTCAAGAGGGCTGGCTTCACCCTCGACGCTCAAATCGATGCCGAGTTGCCTTGTGTCGTAGGTGATATGTCCGCACTCTCTCAGTGCTTACAGAATCTGCTCATAAATGCCATAAAATACAGTGGTTCGAGCCGTTGGATCGGCGTCAGAGCTTTCGTCAGCGATTCAGAAGTGCATAAGGACAAAAGGGTTTGCATTGCAGTTCAGGATCGCGGTATTGGCATTCAGCGTTCGGAGCTACCCCACATTTTCGAGCCCTTCTATCGCAGCGCCGCGGTCACGGCGGAACAAATTCATGGCACAGGCTTGGGATTATCTCTATCAAAAACCCTTGCCGAAGCTATGGGGGGAGAGCTTTCCGTCGTTAGTGAACTCGGAGTCGGTAGTATTTTTACTCTGCACCTGCAAGTCACGGAAGAACATAAGCTGCCAATTGCCAGTGCTGCTTCCGGAGCAAATAAATGAACGAGAGCATTTTACTGATCGAAGACGAAGAAGCTCTGCGGATGACCCTGGGCGACCGGCTGCGAAGTGAGGGTTACGTTGTTGACTTTGCCGGGGACGGTGAACTGGGTTTTGAAAAAGCAACTCATCTGCCCTTCGATCTTGTGATACTCGATATCATGCTGCCTCGCTGCAGCGGTCTCGACATCTGTCGTGGCATCCGCGCAGCAGGCTTGGCTGCGCCCATTCTCCTCCTGACGGCTCGTGGCCAAACGATTGATAAGGTGGTTGGTCTGAAGTTGGGTGCCGATGACTACGTCACCAAACCTTTTGATACGATGGAACTCCTCGCGCGCATTGAAGCCTTGCTGCGGCGCTCCACCACCCGAGCCGGCCAAGGTATTCTGCAGTTTGGTTCAATCCGTCTAGATCTTCGTGGCACTACAGTCACTCGTGACGGCAAACCTGTCTATCTTTCTGCTCGGGAGTTTCATCTTTTGCGTTACTTGGCAGAGCATTCGGGAACGACTCTCTCCCGTGCTGAACTGTTGCGCGAGGTGTGGGGGTATGAAGTTGGAACATTTACACGTACCGTTGACGTTCACATTGCCAGTCTGCGCCAAAAACTGGAGGATTCTCCGAAGAACCCGGTCTGGATTCGTACGATCCCAGGCCTCGGTTATAAATTCCAGGGATGAAGCGGTGCTGCTCGTTTATGCGGGAAACTCGAGCGGCGGCCGGCGTTTCACTACTGTTCCAGAAGTCTTAAAATGGACCTGGCTCTCTCGTAATGCTCCTTCGTGTACCAGCTCGGCGCATACTCTTCCAGTAGAGCGCATAGCTCGATAAAGGCATCGGCCGAAGCTTTTCTACCCCGTCGGAGGGCGGATTCGGCTCTCTGGTGGTGCTCTTCTGTGTACCACCGAGGAGCATGGCTCTCCAAAATGTCATACAGTTCCCGCAGCGCTGTTGCAAGTCTCGCGTTTTGGTGTTCCATTTCGGAGAGTGCACCCACGTGCCGCCAATGACTGCCTTCCTTGTTTTGATTGGCGCGCCTGACGAACACTGAGTGACTCCATCTCAAGCGATCTGCGTGCATAATCAGAGTGAGCAACCTTCGTTAGACTTCCCAGAGACCCTACTTGATTCGTAGGCTCCCCTGGGGTGCACTCCGCTTCCCATCACATTACTCCACTGATTGAGCAAGGTCGGCGAAAACGTATGTAAGTTGCTTGCAAACCTGGCCAGATTTCCAGCAAGTCTGTGGCCTATTTTAGTGCCTGACTGTCTTGGAATATGGTCGAGTGAGGGGCTTCCTGTACTTCACCCTCTCGAATCCTCTATCCCCCGAGCTGCTTTAGCCCCGAGCCTTGATGCTCAAATTCGCGCGTGACGCCACCTAGCGCTGGATCTGGTTAACCCAGAAGCACTTCCTTTTGGCCCGAATTCGCGCGAATGAGGCATGGCATCAGTGGATGCGGCCCGTTATGTAGGTACTAGATCTTGCTCTATTTCTACTGTTATCGGTTGCCCTAAAACTGTCCGCCAGTACAGTTGTTTTTGACCTCCCACAAGGAACACCATAAGTGGCGAGGGTAACCTGAGGGCCTTACAGAAAATTTACACGCTCTGTACAAAATCTTCGTGGTCGGAGGAATTCCGCCACCAGGGAACCCCTCACCTGAGTGCGATCGGTAGTAGAAGCTTATTAGGGGGCGTTACGGCTAGGTGCATACATATTCTGTGTTGGCTCGTACTTCTGTCTTGGCCGACCACAGGTGCTCCGCTCCCCGCTCAACGGGAGACCACTCGAAGTCCGCACGGTCCCCTCGCCATACCCTGTGAGAATTGCCACACGGCCACTGCTTGGAAGCCTATCCGCGCGATTCCGGAATTTGACCACAATAAAACCAAGTACCCTCTTCGAGCCATGCACGAGAAGGTGCGCTGCGCCCAATGCCATGTCAAGCCCGTGTTCACCGACGTTGGCAAGAATTGTCAGGATTGTCACGACGACGTCCACCAGCGGAAAATGGGCACGGACTGCGCACAGTGCCATACGGTTCAAGGCTGGAACATCGCCGTCCAAGCCGTGAAAGATCACCAGAATCGCTTCCCGCTGTTGGGTGCTCACGCCGCCGTGCAGTGCGAAGATTGCCACAAGAGCGCGGCAGTGGGTCAGTTTCAGGGCTTGTCGACGGCATGCAGCTCCTGCCATTTGCGTGATTTTCAACAGGCCAAGAATCCGGACCACGTGGTTGCTCAGTTTCCGCAAACCTGCGAATCATGCCACTCGTTTGACAGTTGGCTGGGTGCCACTGTAAACCACTCCGCACCTCCCATCAATTTCCCCCTTACCAACGGGCACGCCAATGTCCCCTGTATGAATTGCCACGTAGGCGGCAACTACAACCTGCAAATCGCGGCCACGGACTGCGGGAATTCCGGATGCCATCTTACAACGTGGCAGCAGACGACGAACCCCAAGCATTCGGCCGCGGCCACGGTGTTTCCGATCGCGACTTGCGCGACTTGCCACAATACAGTCTCCTGGCTGACAGCGAATTTTGACCACTCGACGACTGGTTTCCCGCTGACGAACTCACACCAACTGGCGCCGGCGGGCAAAGTGACCTCCTGCGGGGACTGCCACCTCAGCAACAATTACAATTTGCAAATCAGCCCGACGGATTGCGGGAATTCCGGATGCCATCTGACGACCTGGCAGCAGACGAATAATCCGACGCACTCAAGCGCGGGAGCGACCTTTGCGGCGGCCAATTGCTCCACCTGCCACAGTCCCACGCTGTGGACGAACGTAGTGTTTAATCACGCGGCAACCGGCTGGGCGCTGACGGGCTCGCACCAAATGGCGCCCGCGGGCAAAGTGGTGGCCTGCACGGATTGCCACGTAGGCAACAACTATACGTTCACCACCGCGAACACGGATTGCTACGGATGTCACCAGACGGCCTGGAACAGCACGCCGACCTTTGGCGGCGCCGTGCCAAACCACATTACGGCAGGATTTCCGACCACGCTCTGTTCATCCTGCCACGACACGGTCGTGTGGACCAATTCGACGTACAACCACGCCAATACGGGCTTTCCGTTAACGAATTCGCACCAGATTGCGCCGGCCGGAAAAGTCACAGGCTGCGACCAGTGCCATGTGGGGAACTATTCGACGCTGGCAATTCAGCCGACGGACTGCGGGAATTCCGGATGCCACCTGACGACCTGGCAGCAGACGAACAATCCGACGCACTCAAGTGCGGGAGCGTCTTTTGCGGCGGCCAATTGCTCCACCTGCCATAACCCAACACTATGGACAAGCGTAGTGTTTAATCACGCGGTGACTGGCTGGGCTTTGACGGGCTCGCACCAAATGGCGCCCGCGGGCAAAGTGGTGGCCTGCACGGATTGCCACGTGGGCAACAACTATACGTTCACCACCGCGAACACGGATTGCTACGG
>Ga0307477_10000077_pt1 | contig 143188 bp, 88 predicted proteins | sample atmos_gasesECM2C_FD_203316 | JGI IMG/M metagenome (GOLD analysis project Ga0307477, IMG submission 203316) | Hardwood forest soil microbial communities from Morgan-Monroe State Forest, Indiana, United States - atmos_gasesECM2C_515 | ecosystem: Environmental > Terrestrial > Soil > Temperate... | reverse complement strand
ACCTGCCGGTCTGTGACCATCAGCCCTCCATAGGAGGGCTAACAGCTTACAGAACAGGCGCTTACGAGGATCGGGACCCCGCAATTCTAGTTGTCGTCACCCCGCAGTTCTAATTGTCGCTGATCACTCAGCCGCGCTTGGGCGCGCGAGAGGGTCCGGGAGCTCCGCGAGAAGGGACCCCGGAACCGTCCGCTCTCGTATGCGACGGGCAACCGCTACTTCGCGGCTCTTTCCGCAGTCCTCTCGGCCTGCGAAGAGTGGGAGTGGATCTCCCGCAATCCACTGCACTCCTCGGGGCGGCGCAAGAAGGCGAAGGGCGAGCGGGAGAAGGCTCGCGAGCGCGAAGAGGTCCCCAAGGAAATGGCGCGGATCCGGAAGTCCTGCAAGAAGAGCCTCGACTCGCGGCTCCTGCCCTTGATGCTCTGCGCCCTTGCCAGCGGAGCGAGGGAGAGCGAGCTGATGCGGCTTCGTTGGCAGGACGTGGAGCTCGAGCCCTTCGACTACGATTCAACCTCGGGAAAGAAGAAAGCGGCGTGCCGCGGGCAAAGACCGTGGACGCCAAGAATGGAGATGATCGCATCCTCTACTTCCCCGGCGAGGCGGCCGGAATCATTCGCGCGCGCGCGCGAAAGCGCTTCTGCTCGCTCTTCGTCTTCGCTGATCCCGATGACCCTGAAGAAGAGCCCATCTTCCCCGCGGGCGCCTGGCGCTACGCCAAGAAGCGCGCAGCGGTCGCCGACCTTCGCTTCCACGACCTGCGGCACTTCTGGGCCTGTCGGCTGCTCGATCATGGCGCCAGCATCCCACAGCTGATGGTCCTGGGCGGTTGGCGATCGGTCGTGTCCATGCGGATCTACATCGCGCGCGCACAACGGCGGGGCTCGGCTCCGGTCGAAGCTATGCATGCGAGGTCATTGACGACGGCGGAAGTGTGACCCACCTCGGTTGCACTGGGTTGGAATACCTACCCATGGGATGGTTATCACGTATCTTTGAGGAGCTCAGAGAAACGGCCTCCTGTCCGCAAGCCTGGCTTGCAACGTCGATGCGCACGGCGACGCCGGATCGCGTCGGCCCGTGGGTGATCCCCCCCTTTGTGAAAAAATGCCGCCGTCGTGCACACTGCGGCTGAGGCGCGGGCGCTGGCCGACGCCGTCGAGGGAATCGGGGGCGCGGAGGTCCTGCCGATACGCTCTTGGTAGCACGAAGCAGTCTCGGTACTTGTATGCGACCATTCGGGTGCCGTCGCTTCCCTGAGCCGCGATCGGTTGCAACCCTATCGCCACGTGGCCTCATCTGCATGGGCTGGCACAGCTGCAGAGGGGTTAGCGCCTGATCCGATCGCGCTTGTCGCGCTGCAAGATCTCGAAAAAGCGTGTTGGATCGATCAAGAGGCGGCCGCGGCCGGAGAAGGCTTCGGCGAGGCCGTTCTCCTCGCGATTGAAGAGCAGCCAGCGGAGCTGGTTCTCCGTCCAGCCGAAGCGGTCGCAGAACTGACGGACGGTCAGGGGTGCTGCAGCAGATCTGACAATAGCCGCATGCAGCGACCCGGGGCGACGTCGGCAGGAGGTTCGGGATCGTTAGCCGGCGTCATCCAGGTGACCTCCCCCGGGGCGGGGGCCTTACACCCGTGGCCGGAGGCGTTTCGGGACACGGCCCGCTGCCGCTTCCCGGAGTCGACGCGGGTCGCAACAGGGGTACTGTGGATCGCCGCCGTTGTCAGGATATGCTGTTGGTTCGCCCGCCACTCGGTTCATTACCGATTAGGAGATCCTATGCAGAAGCGGCAAACGGGGAAGGAAGAGCAGGTGAAGAAGTCATTCTTTGCTGACGAGAGGGTGAAGGTCGTGCTTCCCGCAGTCCTTGTCGTGTTGGGGTGGTTTGCCGGGAGTCAGTTTGAAGCCCACCGCGACAGGATCAACAAGCGAAGGGAGCTGCGCTTAGAGTATCTCTTGGAGTCGTACCGAACGCTGGAAAGGACCGCAAGCCGACCCGAAGAAGCGGGAAGAGAGAAACAGGACAATGTTGAGAACGCCCTTGGAGACGTTCAGCTTCTCGGAACGAAGGATCAAATGATAGCGTTGCACCGCTTCATTCGAGACTTTAATGCGGCCGGTGGTCGCGGCAATATAAGCCCATTTCTAGAGATCCTCAGGCGCGACCTTCGAGAGGAACTGGGTCTTTCAAATGACGTACCTAGGGCGACGCTTGTTCGTTTCACGAATCGATTCACGGCCAAGCAGGATCATCCTAGCAAGACAGAGGCGCGTGGTTCGGCTGCGCCGGGGACGAGTTGACAGGCCTGAGCGGTGGGACGCGCGTCGGTTCGGGGGCTGAGGCCCTTGGTGAAAGCAGTGCGGCCGACGGCGCCGCCGACCGTCTTTGCCGCCACCTATGGCGAAGGAGTCTTCACGAGCAGCGACCTGGGCCAGACCTGGAGGCCGATGAACACCGACCTCGGCAACCTGGTCGTCGCTGCTCTGGCGGCCGACAGCCAGGGAACCTTCGTCCATGCGGCGACCTACGGAGCGGGCGTGTTCGACCTGACGCTCGGCCCGCCTCCACCGTCCACAGTCAAGCTAAGGCCAGAAGGTGTCAGCGAGACGCCTAAAATCCCCCCGTGCTGTACGCTTAAATTTCCCCCCCTCCTCCAGGAGGAAGGGATGACCGAATCGACTTTGCAAGGTGAGATGGCTGGTCAGCGGACGGCGCCTCCGGACTCCCGAGGCCAGGAAGGATGGGAAAAAAGCTCACAGGTTAGACCATCAGAGTTGACCACCGGCTGCGAAGAAGGGCCAGGTGAGCGACGCGAGGGGCCGAGTGGGGGTCGCTCCCCGTCATTCGCAGGGCTGTGCGGGTGCGCCAAACTCCCCGCTCGGCGCGCCGCTGCTGTCGCTGCTCTTCCGTGTACCGGTCCAAGGCAGATCTTTTCCCGGTTCACTAACATGATGGTACGTCCCATTGAACGTGGCGCCATCGCTGGTCACAGTTAGTGTGATATCGCCACCCACTCCCGGCCGACCTTTCCACGTGCCCGTAAGGGTGTCGCCCATCACCGTGCCACGGATGCAACCATCGTAGGTCGATCTGTTGCTCTGTGAACCCTGTGAATTCTTCTCATAGTTGTGGAACTCGAGTACCACGACGCAGCCTTGCGAGTCTTCGTGCGCGGTTCTGAAGACAATCCAACTCTTGGTGTCATTAGACTCACCGAGCCATGCACCTTTCCAATGCTCAGCTGCCTTCTCACAAGGCGAGCCCTGAAAGGCGGGTTGCAACGCCATGTTTGCGAGCCGTGAGAAGCCAACGTCGTGCCCGCCAGCAGTTACCTTCTGGTTCGCGACTTCGGCCAGGCTCTTAATATCCTGTACAGTTTTTGGCGGCGCACCGCCCTGTTCCACCTTCGTTATTATCGAGTCGATCGAATGTTTAGCGGCGCAGTCTCCAGCTGGCGTAGTGCTGAGGCAATTCTCAAGTGCCCTCGCCTCGCGTGCTGCGTCCTTAATTGCAGGCGTGCTCCGACTTGTTGCAAGTTGGCTCAGCCGATTGGCAAGAGGCTCCGCGGCCGTCCTTGCTTGTGTTGTTCGGCGTTCGTTCTCCTTCGGACCCTCTTTCGGGCCGCCCGTGACTCTCGCGGCTCCGAACACCGTTGTATACACCAGAAACCCATTTAATAGCCACAGTGGCGACGCTTTGAGGCTCGCCGTGAGGCTAAACTTCTGAACGACGAGACCTACGCCCATGGAGACGACAATGCCAAGCAGCAGTACGAAGTACTCCGGAAACTTCCAGTCGAAGACATTGGAAAGCACTCCTGTTACAAGCGAAACGGCGCCAGCTTGTCCGGCAAGCGTTCCAAGTCCTTGCCACGTATAGAAACCCTGCTGCTGCTGCCCTGCGCCGTTACCGTTGCTCATCTGGGTGTCTCCGTTAGCTCGGGTTCGAGAATCGACGCGCCGCCAGCAGTTCCGACCGCAGGCGCACGTCCCTGCGACCTACCGCGCTAAGACCGCCAGCAAGCTTTGCTGAGCGTCAGCTTAGAGTACCGCTGTGATCCGCCGCAACCTTATTGACGTATGGCTCCATGTGCATTGTTGTACGCGGAGGCAGAAGCCGCCGCCGGACGTGCTCACTTCTAACCCGGACGGTAAACGTGGTGATCTTCAGCGAGGCTCAGGAACCACGCGACAGGCTTGCCGTAGATTGAGGCAGAGCCATCAGCTGTACCAGGAGTTCACCGACGGCGAAGCAGAGCAGTGCGGCCATGGCAGGGCGGCGGATTCCAAGTGCGGGTTGCATGACTTCCATTCTCGGAGCCTTTGGCGTGGAGTATAGGTACATGTCATCTTCAAGTTGTTTTCCGCGTCGAATGTGTGCGCAGCGTCAGTGGCGCGTCGAACGAAATGGCGGCGCAGGTCAGGTTCTGGGCCTGCCGCACGCCGCTCCCTAATGCGAGCGCGGCAGGCTGGGCACGCTGAGGCGCCTGGCGAAGCCGGCCTGCTCGACGGGCTACGTCTGGTCGAGCTGGCGGCGTCGGTGCAGCGGGAGCCTGGGTGCATCGGCGCCGGCGCGCTGCTGGGGTTCTGGCAGTGCACCCCGCTCGAGATGGACGCCCGCCGGCGCCGGTGGGCTGGCAGCTGTCGCGGGGGCGGTGGGGTCTTGGGCCGGTGACGACCCCGGCACGTCGGCGGCGCGCGCGGAGCTCGCCGGGAGGAAGGTGAGCGTGGCGAGCGCGGCGAAGGTTCGCAGCGCGGCGACGAATCGCACGCCATGCACCTCGCCTCGTGAACGCTCGCAGCACGGCAACGCGGAGGGCGCCGTCCTCCATTTCAGCGAGAACGGCCAGGTCCGTACGGCCTTCGTGATCGTGCAGAACAAGCCTGGCGACAGCGTGGACATCGTCCGTCACCGGGGAGGCGATCGCGCCGAAGCCGCAGTGAGCGCCCAGGCCGCCCATGCCCCGGAGCGCCCGTCAGGGCGAGGTGGCGGTGGCGGCGCCGACAGGCTAACCGTCCGCCCCTTCAGGGGTGTCAGGCACGTCGGCCAGCATCGTATCTTTCAGCGCATTCACGCCAGTGGTGCGGCTGAGATTCCATATAATGGCTGAGCACTCGTGAAATAGAACCTGCGTTGCGGCAGCCTGAACGAACTCCTCTGGATCGCGTGCTGCGAGCCGAAGGCGAAGAGCCATCGTGCGCTTCGCTTGCTCCCAGGAGGTCCCGCTGTCGCGGATCATCCAGAAGACGTCTTCGAAGTCTTTACCAAGGCGGGCGGGATAGTAGCTATGCTTGAGTGTTTTGAATGGAGCCAGGCTACGTGGCCCGACAGGAATGGCGAATCCCGCAAGCAGAGGTCTTGTTATCAAGGCCGCCGTGATCAGAAGGCGCATGCCTTTGAATCCAGACTTTTCGACCGAAATTGCGTCGAGCAAGCCACTCGTCAGACTTGAGATCTTGATCTTTCGATAGGGAGTCGGCACAGATGCTGCCGACCGGAGGCTGGTGTATTGGGGAAGAGGAGTGATTGTTCCGCGCAGCCATGGTCGTTGTTCTGGCTCTGCGCCCGTCAAAGAAAAGGCGTTGCGGAAGACTTCGAGGCCCATTTTTACGCAAGCCTCGGTCGAAGTGCACACAATTGCAGCCGCATCCGTCTCTATAAGCCCGTCAATCAGCTCGCGATCATCGATAGTACTGAGTCCGGATTCGACGAGAGACCTTAGCTGCCTATACGCGACCTCGGCTACTGCGCGACCGGCGCGATGCCACCGAGACTTTGCTCCGAGTAGGTCGATAAACAGCAAATATCGCTGTCGAAGTCTGGCCATTGCGAACTCACCTCATGCGTCCAGTTGCCGGCGCTACTCGCAGCGGACTGCCCGAGTGCCTCAGCCAGGCTCGGCCGGGGCAACCTTCGTCCGGATGGACAAGATCAGGGCGGCGTCCTTCTCGGCGTTTGCATGGCCGATGCGCCGCTCGAGATCAACCCTCATCTGCATGAGTTCAGCCGCGCGGGCGAAGTCGCCCGCCTCGTCGTAGAGTAGCCCGAGGTTCCACTTGGCCCAGCTCTCGTGACCGAGAGCCGCTCGCTGTCGCGCCACCGCCGCAGCTTCCTCGAACCGCTCGACAGCGCGCTCTCTCTCGCCGCGTCCGCGGGCGATCGTGCCGAGGCCAACCAGCACGGTGCTCTGCGAGCGGTGATCCCCTGCCGCCTGCGCTAGCGACAGCGCCTTTTCGAAGTCTTCCGTGGCCGCCGTCGTATCGCCCATCTGCCGCTTGACCTCCGCCAGGGAGGCCAGGCTATGCCCGATGTGGCTCGAGATCCCGCCTTCGCGGGCGATAGCCAGATCCTGCTCTAAGAAAGCTCTGGCCTCTGCAAGTTCGCCGCGCTCGAGGTGAACTAGGCCGATGTTGTGCAGGACGATCCCCTCTGTTGGTCGGAGACCTTCGTGGCGTGCAATCTGCAGCGCCTGATTGAAGAGCTCGAGCGCGCGCTCCGGATCGCCCAGCAGGTCCTTGTACGCGGAGCCGAGGTTGCCCAGCGCGCTGCACTCGCGTTCAGGGTCGCCAAGCGCGCGCGCGAGTACGAGTTGCTCCTGGTAGGACTTGATGGCTGCGCCCGTGTCCAGGGCTTCTCGGTGATCCGTTCCCAGCTGACCCAGGTGGATTGTCTCTGCCGCGCGATCCCCCGTGCGCTTCGCCGCCGCCAGCGCGGCTTCATCCCACCGAATACGCTCTTGCACGTCGACGCGCAGGAACAGGAAGTGCGGGCTCCAGGACGCATAGCCGCTGCACATCTCCGTGGCAGCGCGGTCGTCGGTGCTATGGGACACAGACCACCGCTGGCCGGCTCGGATGTTCTCCCATTCGGCATCGAAGACACGCAAGGCGACAAGATCGTCGCCCGCCCGACCACTCGCGTACACGGTCGCCGCGAATTGCAGCACGGCTAGGTAGAAAACCGCATGGCGATGCTCGGCCATCGCACGGTCGGCGGCACCTACGCGTCGGCTCGCGAACGCTCGGGCCAGGTCGTGCAACCCGTAGCGTCCCGAGCTTGGAGCGTAGTCCACGAGATTTCGGACGACTAGCTTTCCCAAAGCCGATTCTGCCGCGGCCTTGTCCACTTGCCAGACGAACGCCACCGCCTTGGCCGTGAACGTCCGCGGAAAGACGCCCAGGAGCTGCCAGAGCCGCCGGAGCTCGTCAAGTAGACATTGACCGCTCGCCTCGAGGCTGGCGTCGACCGGTCCGAGGGATTCCTGTCCTTCGGCGAGCCGGCGGGCATAGGCAGCCGGCGCGAGGTCCGCCTGGTTGGCGAGCGCGCTGCCGGCGACACGGAGCGCCAGCGGCAGGCGTCCGCAAGCAGCGGCGAGAGCGGCAGCCACCTCACCGATGCGCGGGCAGATACGGAGTAGGAACCGCCGCGCCTCTGGTTCCTCGAGCGCGCCCAACCGCACCGCCACGAGGCCGGGCAGCGAGAACATGGGCTGTGCGGTGATCAAAAGGAGACTGCCCGCGCCCGGCGCGAGGGCCTCGACTTGGTCGGGGGCCGCGGCGTTATCCATGAAGAGGAGCACGCGCTGGCCGTGGAGGGTCTCGCGGAAGCGCGCCGCCAGCTCGCGTTCGCCGGCGGGTGGCGTTACGTCCGTCTCGAGCGAACGAACGACCCATCTCATCGCCTCACCGGCGGTGAGCGGTGTGGACAGGCCCTGCAGGTCCAGGTAGACCTGAGCATCGGGATAGCGCGGCGCGATCTCCTCGCACAGTTGCGCCGCCAGCGCGGTCTTGCCAGTGCCTCCGGCACCGAAGATGCCCAGGATCGCCTGGCCAGCGCCGGCCGCGGTCAGGGCACTTCTCAGGGTCTCGACCTCCGCGCCGCGGCCAGTGAAGTCGGCGGGCGGCGGCCGGAGCTGATGTGATGGCGTGTGCGCCAAGTAGGGCGGGACACTGAAGACGAAGGTGTTGCCTTGGACCCGGATCGTGCGGTTCTGGCTGCCGCGGGTATGGGCGAGCTGCCGGACGGCCACGGTGCCTGTGGAGCGGTGCATGCGGCCTGGTTTTGCCTTCGATGATCTTGCCCTGCGTTTCTTCATTTGGGTTCCGGCCGATGGTGCCGGTAGGTCTCGTCCCAGAGAAACCGCCGTGCCATCCCCGGCGATCTGGATGGTGACGTTCCCGCTGCCCGCGCTGTTCGCGCGCTGGTGCGTGGTCCCATGCGCCAGCGAGGGCGCGGCAAGAGCTGGCGCCTTGGCCTGGACCGGCGTGGGCGGCACGATCCGGGCGGCAGGAGGGTTCGGATTCGCCGCCTTCTCGAGCAGGGTCAGGATCTCGTGGGCGAGGTCGGAGAGCACCTTCTCGGCTTTGACGCCACCCAGCTCGGCGAGGCTCCTGCCGTCGAGCGGCCAGGCTTGGATCGCCGCGAGCCAGGGCACCTTCTGCCATAGACAGGGGCGGGCGATGAGGGGATGATCCGCAAGCCCTCGGTGCGACGGCGCTCCATCAGGGGCGGGATCTCCTTCCTGCGGACGAACTCGGAGATGAGGAAGTCGGCCGAGACGAGGAAGACGGCGATCCGGGCGTCGGCCATCGCGTGCTCGATCGACGTGAGCCAGTCGGCACCCGGCTGGATCAGGCCGTCGTGCCAGGTCGCGAGCAGCCCTTCGCTCTCGAGGACTCCGAGCTGCCGGACGAGGAGGTTCTTCCAGCGCCGGTCCTGGTGGCTGTAGCTGATGAAGACTGTAGATGGCATCCGGCGAGACGGCCCTCCGCGAGCACTTGGACGGCGCGCACCCCGGTGCGGTTCGAGACGCCCTACTCGCGTAACTGAGAGAACGATTGTATCCGCTCCCGGGGCACAAACTCCGGTGGAAGCGGGGAGGTCATGCTCGGCTGGAGGTATGCGGCTGCGGCTCATCTGGGCCTTCAACCCGCGGGAGCGCGCACCGCCTCCGCGACCAGCGGGTCGACTGCGCAGCCTCGGGCCGCGACGGGTGCGGTAGGGAACGCGGAATCGCAGTGCCCGTGCCAGCTCGCTACAGCGGGCTGCCGCTGCATCGCGCCCTTGGAGGTGGGCTGCCGCGGCGCGTGCCCCGTGGGTAATGGTTTTCAGGTGGTGCGGAGTGCCCTTCTGCGGTCTATGCGCTGGGTATCGTCAGCGCTTTATGCGTTAACACCTCAGAGCACGGTGCAACGGCCCCTCCTGCCTACTGCCACCCCCTGAGATGGCGGGGTCGCCAGCAGCACCAGCCCGGCGCTCCGCTCCTCAACCCTGGCCGAAAACAGATGGCCTCAGGAGTCCGTATATGAGTTTAGGAAGGAGGTGAACGCACCCATGCCCAGGCGCGCTAGGGATGTAACCGAGTGGGACGTGGTCAGAATCGTCCTGGCTGTCCTCGCCACCTTAGCGGCGATCGTGTCGGCCATTCGGACACTGTAGCTTCCCACGCCCCACCCGCCGGGGGGAGGGGGGCCGTCCCCTCCCCCTTGCTGTACTCTACGTTAGATACGGTCAGTTCCGTCTAGGGTTTCATCGCTACCAGCGACGCCCGGCCGGCGCCGGCCACCGCCGCCCGCTTCCCGAACGCCACCCGCCCTTCTGTCCAGTGCAGGTGGCGCCGGCGTGCGCGGGCACTCGCTCCTGGGCGGGAGCGTTGCGGCCCGCGGACGTCGCCGCCGCACTCAGCCGTACCCAACACCTGGTCGTGTCCCTTGTAGCGCTCGCTCGCGGCCATCAGGGCGACGATAGGTGCAGGTGGGGTCGGCGCCAGCGCCGCAGGCCGAAGCTGAGCGTGCCCTCGAGCAGGACGGCGCCCGGGGGAAGCCTCGCGGCGGAGATCGTCCAGCGGCGCAGGTAGGTGAGTGCGATCTCGCGGGCCGTCATCGCGAGCCTCCCTTCAGGGGAGAGGTCTCGAGGCAGGGAAGGCGCGGGGGTTGCCCCGAGCTGCCGTCTTGGGCTGGCCACGACCGGACGAAGCGCAGGTGGCAGGTCCTCGCAGACGATCAAGTGCGCCATGGTCGCGGCGCGCTCGTCGACGGACGCCGTGCCGTCGAAGAGCGCGGCGACGGCCGCGGCGAGTCCGAGCGACGGAGATCCCGTGCTTCGCCCTGAAACCCGCCACACCTGCCTCACGGCAGCGGCCGGCGCCGCTCTTTTCGCCTCTCCGGTTCCTGGTGGCTGAGCAAGAAATCGAGTAGCATAAGCGTGTCCCGAGGAGCCTAAATCGTGGGCGAGCAGCGACCACCGATCCCAGCCGATGTCAAGCGTACGCTTCTCCTCGAGGCTGGCCATCGCTGCGCCGTTTGTGGCGTACCTTGTCCGTTGGAGCGAGCCCATATTGTCCCATGGCGACGCAAGAAGTCCCACCGGCAAGAGGACCTTGTCTGCTTGTGTGCCAATTGCCACCAAAGGGCTGACCACGAGGGATGGGGCGAAAAAGCACTTCGAGAATACAAGATGCGCCCCTGGGTGCTGCGCCAAAATAGCCATGAAGGCGATGTCAGGAGGCGACCAGCAACAAAGGTCGAGATGGTCATCGACATGGACATAATGTCATTCGATGAGCATGTCGCAAATATTTTTCGTCATGCCTTGGCAGGTCTTCTTCGGATATCACCAGACCATGTTCGCATTGTGTCTAAGGAAGATGGAAGCGTCAGGTTAGTGATTGAACTGCCCGAGGGGAGTGCTGATGAGTTGGTCACGATATACGAGCAGCAAAGCGACGTCCTGACTAGGTACCTTTGCTCATTCACGATCGACGAGCTTCGAAAGGGCACTCAAGGCGCGGGTAAAGCGCTGAAGACCGCAACGGTGGAGATTGGTGGTCGCATGGTTGGGAAGGGCCAGCCGGTCTTTGTCATCGCGGAGATTGGCATTAACCACAACGGTTCGCTCGATCTCGCGAAGAAGCTGATCGACGGAGCGCATCTCGCCGGCGTGAACGCTGTGAAGTTTCAGAAGCGCACCCCCGAGCGCTGTGTGCCGCGCGAGCAGTGGCACCTGGAGCATGACACTCCTTGGGGGCCAATGTCCTACATCGAGTACTGCCGAAGAATGGAGTTCGGCGAGGCCGAGTTCGCGGACCTCGACCGGCATTGCCGCGAGCGCGGCATCCTCTGGTTCGCATGCTGCTGGGACGACGAGTCGGTAGACTTCATAGAGCGCTTCGAGCCACCGTGCTACGGCGCGGCCTCGGCTTCGCTAGGCAACGCAGAATTGCTGCAGAGGATGCGCTTGACGAATCGCCCGCTAATCCTCTCGAGCGGCATGTCCGCCCTCGCCGATATAGAGGAGGCGGTGGCGACGCTTGGGCGCGAGCGCTTGCTGATCGCCCACTCGACCGCCACCTATCCGTCCCCGATAGAGGAGTTGAACCTGCGCATGATCGCAACCCTCGAGCGCCACTTCCCTGAGTGCCCAATCGGCTATTCTGGCCACGAGCTCGGTCTTGCCCCGACCTGGGCGGCAGTCGCCTTGGGCGCCACGTTCGTGGAGCGCCACATTACCTTAGACCGAGCGATGTTCGGGCGCGAACAGGCCGCCTCGATTGAGGTCGGTGCCTTTTTGCGCCTGGTTGCCAGCATCCGCGACATCGAACGGGCGATGGGCGACGGGGTCGCCCGGCGCGAAGCCGGCGAGCTTCCGCAATTCGAGAAGCTGCGCCACGTCGACGCGCGTATCCAGGGCAAAGCTCGACCCTAGTGGGTGCCGACGGTGTTCACCAAGAACCGGGAGCGGCTGCTGGCGGGCGACATCGCTCTGTCCTTGTTCCGCCGGGTGCTCGAGCAAGCGAAGAAGCTGCATTTCCTTTCTGATGAGCACTTTACGGTCGATGGCACGCTCATCGAGGCGTGGGCGAGTCAGAAGAGTCTCCGACCGAAGGAGGCGCCACCAGCGCCTGGTCCGCCAGACGACCCCGGCAACCCGACGGTGGATTTCCATGGCGACAAGCGGGCCAACACTACTCACCAGTCGACCACCGACCCGCAGGCCCGGCTGTACAAGAAGGGCCAAGGACACGAGGCCAAACTGGCCTACCTGGGACATGCGCTGATGGAGAACCGCAACGGCCTGGTGGTCAACACGCGCGTGACCCCTGCCACGGGCCGCGCCGAGCGCGAGGCGGCGGTGGCGATGCTCGAAGATTCCCGGTTCGGGACGGGTGACGCTCGGAACCGATAGGGGCTATGACACTCAAGAGTTTGTGGCCACGGCTCGCGGCTTCGAGGTGACGCCTCGATGGGGGCGGCGCCCCTGGGCATCGCGGCGGTCGTCCTGCGCTGGTGCGGCCTGCTGCTCGCGGCGGGCCTCGCCCTGGGCCTCGGCGGCTGGGCGGCACTGAGCCGGGTCGTCGAGGGGCTCTTCTACGACGTGCGGCCTCTCGACGGGTGGAGCATCGCCGCGGCGGTCGGCTTCCTGGCCCTGGCCACCTTCGCCGCGGCGATCGGGCCGGCGTGGCGAGCGAGCCGGATCGAAAGGGCGGCGCCATGCGCGAGGGCCGGATCCGTTCGTCAAGCGCAGGAGCGGGCCGGTGGTCAAGCCTGTCGTCGAACGCTTGCACCGGCCGCTGCGCCTGGCGGCAGAGAGCGACGGCTGGTGGCTTTGTACGTCGCAGAACGGGCCGCTACGGCTGGTGATCCCCTGGGGTGGCCCGCGCCCTCGAGTCGCCAGTGACGGTGAGACAGGCCATGGCGATAGCCAGGCGAAGAAAGGGCAGACCAGGGCTCGAAGGGCGCAGCGAGCAGGGCCGTCGCCATGACAACACTATGACAACGAATTTGAGAACCGCCTAGATCGGACTAGAGACCCGCGTCCCCTCAGAGAGGTCTAAGCCCTTTGCTTTCAGGGTATTCTGCTAGGCGCTTCAAGGCAGGTTTAGTGCCGGGTCGGTCTTGTAAACCCGTAGCGACGCGACCGGGCTCTCGACCCTGGCTCTCTCATCGGTAAGATTGCCACGGTGACGACCTGTTCGGGTGGGCCTCCGCCCCTTGGAGGTCGGGTCGGGACACCCGTCCTAGTGACAAGCTAGTGACAACGGATTTTCAGAACGGCCTAGAATTGGCTAGAAGCAGAGGTCCGTGTGGGGCCATAAGCCCTTTGTTCTGAGGGGTTTTCGTCTAGGGCCTTCGAGGCGGGTATAGTCCCCCGTTGACTCTTAATCCGAAGGTCCGGGGTTCGAGCCCCCGACGGCCCACCAATAGAATCAATAGGTTAGATGAATTGATCAGCAGCTGTTTGGTCCAACTTTGGTCCACTACCCAAGACTGGCCTCACGCAGGCAAGGCGGAAAGCCGGTCCGGAGAAGGGAGCGCTAGTCCCGCACGCCCTCGCGAGACCGCGTATACTTCTCGACAGGCTTCTTGGCGGGAGCCGATGCCAGGGCCAAACACCATGAAGACACTCGAGATCGAGATTCCCGACCAGCTCGGCTGGCAGATCGAGGAGCTCGTGCGCCGCGGCTGGTTTACTGACGAGAACGATCTCGGCCGCCGGGCGCTCGGCGACTTCCTGCGCCATCACCGCCTCGAGCTGCAAGAGCAGCAGCAGCTCGACGACATCGAGTGGGCGCGCAGGCTCAAAGAGCAGGCCCGGTGAGGCGGATCGTCTCCGACACCGGTCCGCTGGTCCATCTTTTCGAAGCGAATCTCCAAGCGCCCAGGATGAGCACGGCCGGCGCCGTTCCCGGCGCTGGACGATAGGCGCCAGCCGCGGGCGCCCATCTCCATGGGGGCGAAGCTTGGATATGCTGTAAGTCGAGATCTCTGAACGGTTTTGCTACCTGAGGACGCCATGAGCAGCGATTCTGACTTCATCACCAGACTGCGGCTTTTCCAGGAGCTCGCGAAAAGCGCCGGGCGGGATGAGCTGGACCGCGGCGAGGTAGAAGGGCTCTGCGGCCTAGTGACAACGACGGTCGAAGCCGTTGGTCCGGCGCTCGTCCGCATCGCCCAGACCTTTCGGCAGTATACGGCCCACGACATCCCCCATCGGCTCAGGCTGGGCTAGCCGGCGGCGGGGCCGCCGTCCGAAACAGGTCGACCTGCGGCCCGAGCTGCGCCAGGTAGTAGACCGAATAGGCCCTATGGAAGACGAGGACCGGCAGCAGCAAGACCGTGCCCACATAGGGGAGGACCAGCAGGCAGCCGGCGATGCAGCAGCTCGCGATCACGGCGACCAAGACCATGATGCCGATCGCCAGCGCGAGCACGATTTGAAAAAGTAGATAGATGATGAGCAGGTGGAAGCTGCCCGCGAAGAGGCCAAGCAGCTCACTCCATGCCTCCCGGCAGGTTCCACCGCGCAGGAACATGATCGGCACCGCGAAGTCCCTGGTCAGCTTCGCGACGACGCCGAACCCGATCCCGATCACGACGAGCGCCAGCCCAGCCGCGAGAAGCGGGAGGAGACTCGCCAGCGGCGTGGCACCCTGCCTGATGATCTGGACTACGGAGACCACGATGGTTGCCAGCAGCAAGAGCATGAGCACCGCGGCGATCAGACCGAGCGCCAGACGGAAGAGAAAGAGGCTGCGCGCCTTGCGGGCATGCTGGCGCCAGGGAACCGCAACCTCGGCGCGGCCGAGCGCCACGCAATGTAGGAACATGAAGTCGCCCCGGCTGTTGAGCCAGACCACGAGCAGGCCAAACACGGCGATGAGGCAGGCTAGCGCGGCCGCCACCGGCAGTAGCCAGTAGAGGTTACTCGTCACCTCGTCTCTGACCCGCTCCCAGGACTCGGAGGCTCCTTGCCAGCTCGGCAGCGGATGGCCCTCGCCGCCACGGGAGAGAGGAACCTGAGGGTTGATCCAGGGGAACTGCGCCTGTCCGAGCCCAGCGAGCCATGCGCAGAAGCCGATCGTGAACCACGTGGCGAGAGCGAAGGGCTGGAAGAGCAGACGCCGGGCGTGCTCGATCGCCGGTTGGATCGGTGCGATGACGCTGACCTGGGCGGGCGTAGAGACCATGAGCGAATGCCGGTTATCAGCGAGACTCGACCGAAGACTACACCATCCTCCGGCGGCCGAGATACATTCGGCCAGTGGCACATCGACACCAGCACCAACCTCTACGTGTGGGATTCGGTGTTGTTTGATGATCCCGCTGTAGGGCCTGGCATGCCCTTTATCGCGTCCGATTGGACCGGCTATGACGACGTGGAGCACATCATCTCTTCGTCGGCGAGCGCCAAAGGCGGATCGAATTACTGGACCTACCATACGCAGCGCCGGCCTGGTGGTAGGGCAGGGCCACCGTGGCGCCGCGGTGGCCGGAGAGGGCCATGGCGTCGCCAAGGCTTACGCCCTGGCGGCCGGCGGTGGTGACGAAGCCGGAGCGCAGGCTGTGGCCGCCAAACTCCCGCGGATCGTAGCCGGCCAGGGCGGCGCGGGTCTTGACGATCTCGGCGACGCTGCGATCGGAGAGGCCCGCGGCGCGGCCGAGGATCGGCAGCTCGAGGCCCTCGCCGGCCTCCTGTCCATGGCGAGTTGCAAGTGCATGTCTTGGAAGCAGTAGGACGAGAAGTGCGGGCTCAACGGACCTCCTCCGGCCGCCACCATCGAGCTAGCAGCTCTGTCGATCTGCAAACCCTCCATGCATCCAGGTCTATAATGACTATTCAGCGGTCGGCTATTCTCATTAATCCGCAAAGGAGAGAGAAATGTCACAACATCGAAGCGGGATCGTCCTCATCGCATCCATCGTGGCCCTCGCCGTGCTTGGCCTGTCGTCCCCCGCCAACGCGCAGCAGCTGGTCTCTGTCCACCCCGTCGCCGGGGACCCGGTGGCGAGCGGCAACGCCCTGCTCTCGGCGGTGGCCGGCATCACCGACGCCTCCGCGACGAAGCCGTACGTGGTCAAGGTGGACCCGGGGATCTTCAATCTCGGCGGCAACTCGCTCAACATGAAGCAGTACGTCGACATCGAGGGCACCGGCCAGCTGGCGACCGTCATCCAGGGCACAGGCCAGACCGCGTCGTTTACCAACGGCGTGATCAACGGCGCCGCCAATGCCGAGCTGCGCAACTTCCAGCTCCAGAGCCAGGCGTCCGGAGCCAACTACTCGTTCGCGATCTACGTCCAGGCCGCCAACACCAGCATCCGCGACGTGACCATCGTCTCGACCGGTGGCGCCTCGACCCGGGGCATCCGCGACGACGACGGCAACATCACGGTCCAGGGGGTCACCGTCACGGCGTCCGGGACCACGGTCTACGGGATCGTGGTCGACGGGGTCTTCGCTTCGCCCAAGCCCTATATTCGACGGACGGTCGTTAACGTGTCGTCGTCGGGTTCGACCGGTACGGGCTATGGCATCTACATGGCCAGCGCCGCGGTGCCGGACATCCGCGACGTCGAGATCAACGTCACCGGTGGCGGCCAGGCGGTGGGTCTGTCCTACGATTACGCGAACAGGAATATTGGTCAGCCCGCCGGGCCGTTCGTGGTGCTCCTCGAGAACTCCAGGATCGGCGTGTCGGGTGCCTCCGCCGCTTGCTACGGGATCCAGCTCACGGGCTCCGGCAACATCCTCTTCGTGGACACCTCCAAGGTCTACGGTGTCGGCGGCGCGGGTTACGGCCTGTACTCGACCGACCCAACGGCCACGATCTACGTCGACCGGTCCGAGCTCTCGGGAGGCACCAACAGCCTGAACGCGAACAGCACCGGCGTGTACCTCGGCGCCACCCGCCTGGGCTATCCGGTCAGCGCACCCTCGCCGACCTGCGCCGCCACCTACCGGGCCGGCACCTACAGCCTGGTGACCTCCTCCTGCGTCTTCCAGTAGGGCCGCCAGGACGGCACCGAGTGGCGCGGGGCTTGGCAGGCGACCGAGCCGGTGACGGTAGGTAATAGGCGCCGGCGTGGCCCCGGCCGGTCGCCGCGGCAACCCCCGCCGAAAAGCTCAGTCGGCGGAGGCGAACGCTGATCGTTCATGATCGGCAAGTCAAGAATGGAAGGTCCACGGTGGCCAGGGGAGCTGGCTGCGAGCGGATGCCTCCAAGTAGGTGGAGCTGTTCGCCGTCTGCAGCCCAAAGTGCTCCGTCGTCATCGCATGCAGCAGCGCCGCTGGTTCCGTCTTTTCGTCCATCGTTGCGCGGCGATCCATCAAGCGCTCCTCAGGCACACAATGTCGTTCTCGCCCGACAGCTGTACTACCATAAGTGGCCTAGCTCCTCCAGGCAAAGAAGTGCAGGGGTCTGGGGGCTCGACGCAGACCGCTTCGAGGGAGCTCCCGTGCGCCGCCAGGATCTTGTCCGGGACCTTGCTTTCAGCCTGCGGCTGATGGGCCGGGAACGCCGCCTGGCCGCGACGATCGTCCTGGTCCTTGCCCTCTGCGTGGCGGCGGACTCGACCGCGCTGATGCCCGTGCGGCACATCCTCTGGGCGCCCCTGCCCTTTCCCCAGGCGGAGCAGCTGGTGCTGGTCTGGGGCCGCTCCCAGAAGCCGACCGTGGACCGCGGCCCGCTCTCGCCGCTGGGCCTGCTCGAGCTGGCCAGCCGGCACGACCTCTTTGCCAGCGTCGGAGGCTACTTCCACGAGCGCTACGACCTCACCACCGAGGCCGGCACCGACAAGGTCTTCGGCGCAGCGGTCACCAGCGGCTTCTTCGGCACCTTGGGTCTCCGCCCGCAGCTGGGGCGCCTGTTCTCGCCGGAGGAGTACCGCCCCGGGAGCTCGCGGAGCGTCGTGCTCAGCGACTCGTTCTGGCACCGGCGCTGCGGCGGCGATCCGGCGGCGCTCGGGCGGAGCATCACGCTCGACGACGGCCGCTATCAGGTCGTCGGCGTGCTGCCCGCCGGCGCCGGGTTCCCCGAGGCGGCCGAGGTCTGGACGGTCGACGCGCTCGACCCGCATGCGCAGACCTTCAACTGGGGCAACGAGTACCTGACGGCGGTGGCTCGCCTGCAGGCGAGACCGCTCGGCGAGGTGCAGGCGGCGCTGACGGTCATGGGCGAGCAGATGCGGGCGCGGCATGCCGAGGTCCATGGCAAGGACTCGGGCTACACGCTGGCGGCGCTGCCGCTGCACGACGTGCTGGTCGAGCAGGTACGGCCGGTCGTCGTCGCCGCCTGCGTGTCCCTGTCGCTGGTGCTGCTGATCGCGGCGGCGAACACCGCCGCCCTCTGCTTCGCCAGGGTCCTCGCCCGGCGCGGCGAGTTCGAGATGCGCGCGGCGCTCGGGGCGCGCCCGGGCGAGGTGGTGCGGCAGGTCATGGTCGAGAACGGCCTCGTCCTGGGAGCGGCCTTCCTGCTGGGGGCGGCGCTGGTGCCGCTGGCAGCGCGGCTCGCCGCCCGCGTCCTGCCGATCGCGCAGGGGGCCGCCGACCTCTCCTGGCTGCCCTGGCTCGCCGGCGCCTTCCTCGCTTGCCTGGCCGGAGTGGTGCTGCCGCCTGCCCTCTACGCAGGCAGGCTCGCGTCCCGGGCACAGCCCGTCGCCGCCGCGTGGGGCGGCCGGACCCGGGCGGCGCGCCGGGCGACCGGCCTGCTGCTCGCGCTCGCGGCGTGCTTCGCCTTCGCCCTGCTGCAGAGCACGACCCTGGTGGTCGGGAGCGCGCGGCATCTCGAGTCGCTGCCCCTGGGCTTCGCGGCCAGCGACGTGCTGGTCGCCAGGGCACGGCCGCGCGAGCGGGACGTCGCGGACAACGCCCACCTGCTGCAGTACCAGGAGGAGCTGCTGGGCCGCGTCCGGCAGCTGCCGGGCGTGGTCGCCGCGAGCACCGTGTCCACGGCCCCTCTCCAGGCGGGGACCTTCCGGCTGCCGGTCGAGGTCCGCAGCGTCTCGCGGGCGCCGCTCGCGGTGCAGTGCGAGGTCCGCGTCGTCAGCGCCGATTACTTCCGCACGCTGCGGATCGCGATCCTCGACGGGCGCGCGCTGACCGACGCGGACGACGAGCGCGGCGAGCGGGTGGCGGTGGTGGACACCCGGCTGGTGAGCCTGCTCGGTCCCGGCAGCCGCCCGCTCGCGGCCGAGCTCGACCTGGGAGGGCCGCGGCGGTTCCGGGTGGTGGGGGTCGCGGCGCCCGTTCGCCAGGCGCTGACCGCGGAGGGTGATCCGCCGCCCTTCCTCTACGTGCCCTTCCGGCAGTTTCCCCTGCGCAACCTCACGCTGGCCCTGCGCATGCAGCCGGGGACGAGTCCGGCCACGGCGCTGGCGGCGCTGCGGCTGGCGGTCGCGCGGCTGAACCGGCGCCAGCCGGTCTTCGATGCCGCGACGCTGGGCGAGTTGCTCGACAAGGCGATGACGCCGTCGCGCTCGGCGATGTGGATCCTGCTGACCCTCTCCGTCGTGGCGTGGATCCTCCTCGCCGTCGGCGTCCAGGGGATCACCGCCTTCCGGGTGCGGCAGTCGCGGCTCGAGCTCGGGGTGCGCAGCGTGCTCGGCGCACGCCCGGCCGATCTGCTCGCGCTCGGCATCGCACGCAGCCTGACGGGCCTGGCGGCGGGCATCGGGGGCGGCGCGCTGCTGGGGTTCTGGCTGTGCACGGCGCTCGAGGGCGTGCTGTTCGGGGTGACGATCTGGGATCTCGAGAGCTACGGGCTCGCGGCGGTCGCGGTGGCGGCGACCACGGTGGGGTTCGTGATCGCGGCATCGCTGCGGGAGGTCTACCGGTCGCCGGCGGCGCTGCTGGGCGACGTCAGTCGGTGAGGGGATGGGGGGCGGCGGCGCTGGATGGCCATCCCCAAGGCCTCCGAGATGAGCTCGGTCTTCAATCAGGTCGCCAAGGCCGCATTATCTTTCTTGTCTGAAATGGCCTTACAACTGAAGAAAATCAATCTAGATATTGACTTCTTGAAAGTCATGGGCTACATTGAGTAGAGGACGAGAGCCGATGGACATCGCGAAAGCCTTCTGCCCCGAGTGCCGAGCCCCCATGAGGATTCGACGCCTGGTCTGCCCCCAGGGCCATGTCGCCATGGAGGGAGAGTTCGAGGTGCCGACGCTCGCCCGATTGAGCCTCGAGGAGCAGCTCTTCGTGACCGCCTTCGTGCGCTGCCACGGCTCGATCAAGCGCATGGAGGAGCTGTTCGAGATCAGCTATCCGACGGTGAAGAACCGATTGAACGCCATCGGCGCCAAGCTCGATCGTGCCCTGGACGCCCCTTCCCCGAACCTCGAGCTCCTCGATCGCCTGGAGCGGGGCGAGGTGACGGTGGAGCAAGTGCTGGCAGAGCTCGGCTGAGGGGCGAAGCGCCAGGGACTGGACGACGGTGGGTTGCCCATGGGCGGCCGGAAAGGGAGACGACGATGTCTGCGGAACGACGCAAGGTGCTGGAAATGCTCGCGGCGGGCAAGATCACCCCGGAAGAGGCCGATCAGCTCCTCGATCGCCTGGCCTCGCCTGCCGCGGCGGCAGGCGCCGCCGAGGGCGAAGCGGCGGGCGCTGCCGGCGGTGGGGGTGGGGCGGGTGGAGGACGGCCGCGGGCTCCACGCTTCCTGCGCGTCGTCGTGGACTCGCCCGAACGCGACACCATCAACATCCGGCTGCCATTGGGCCTCATCAGAACCGGACTCAAGATCTCGACCCTCATGCCGCGGAGGGTCAGCCACCGCTTGTCCGAACGGGGCATCGACCTCTCCCACCTGGGCAAGCTGGACGACGAAGCCCTGATCGCCGAGCTCGCTGCGCTCCAGGTCGACATCGCGGCCGAGGACGGCGAGAAGGTCCGCATCTTCTGCGAGTAAAGGCAGGAGGCAGCCCGTGATCCCGATGGAGGATTTCTTCCGTAACCCGGAACGAATGGACCTTCAGCTCTCCCCCGACGGTCTGCACCTCGCCTGGCTGCAGCCGTGGCAGGGGCATCTCAACATCCACGTGCGCGCCGTCGACCAGCCCCGCGCCCCCGCGCCCTTCGCGGCTTGACCCTCGGGTGTGGCGGGTGCTCTACTTTTCACGAACCGGTCATATAGGCAGGGGAGAACGGATGACAGCCATCAGCCGCATCGTCGGCCGCGAGATCCTGGACAGCCGGGGCAACCCGACGGTCGAGGTGGACGTGGTGCTGGCGGACGGGTCCTGGGGACGGGCAGGGGTGCCCTCGGGGGCGTCGACGGGGGAGGCGGAGGCGATCGAGCTGCGCGACGGGGATGTGGGGCGCTACCTGGGCAAGGGGGTGCGCAAGGCGGTGGAGGCCGTGAACGGCCCGATCGCACAGGCGCTGGCCGGCCGCGAAGCCGAATCGCAGGTCGCGGTCGACGAAGCGATGATCGTGCTCGACGGCACGCCGAACAAGAGCCGGCTGGGCGCCAACGCGATCCTGGGCGTGTCGCTGGCGGTGGCCAAGGCGGCGGCGGCGGCGCGCGGCCAGCCGCTCTTCCGCTACGTGGGCGGCACCTCGGCGCGCCTGCTGCCGGTGCCGATGATGAACATCATCAACGGCGGCGCACACGCGGACAACCCGATCGACTACCAGGAGTTCATGGTGATGCCGGTGGGCGGCGCCACCTTCTCCGAGGCCCTGCGCATGGGCTCGGAGATCTTCCACACCCTGCGCAAGGCGTTGAAGGACGCCGGGCACGGCACCAACGTGGGCGACGAGGGGGGCTTCGCGCCGAACCTGAAGAGCGCCGAGGAGGCGCTCGACTTCATCATGCGCGCCATCGAGAAGACGCCCTACCGGCCGGGAGAGGACGTCTGCCTGGCCCTCGACCCGGCGGCGTCCGAGTTCTTCAGCGACGGGGCGTACGACTACCGGGGGGAGGGCACGGTGCGCTCGATCGAGGAGCATGCCGACTACCTGGCGGCGCTGGTCGGAAGGTACCCGATCGTCTCGATCGAGGACCCGATGGCGGAAAACGACTTCGCGGGCTGGAAGCTGCTGATGGAGAAGATCGGCGACCGGTGCCAGCTGGTGGGCGACGACGTGTTCTGCACCAACGTGACGCGGTTGCGAGCCGGCATCCGCGACGGGATCGCCAACTCGATCCTGGTCAAGGTCAACCAGATCGGCACCTTGACCGAGGCGCTGACGACCGCGGAGACGGCGCACAAGGCGGGCTACACGGTGGTCATGTCGCATCGCTCGGGCGAGACCGAGGATGCGACGATCGCCGACCTGGCGGTGGCGATCAACTGCGGCCAGATCAAGACCGGCTCGCTATCGCGGTCCGACCGCACGGCAAAGTACAACCAGCTGCTGCGCATCGAGGAGCTGCTGGGAGCCCAGGGCGAGTACGCCGGCCGGGCGGCGCTGCATGGCAGGCATTGACGGCGGCGGGGTCTCCGCGGCCCGCCGGTCGGCTCGCGGGTCTATTCGCTACGTAGCACGGCCGCCGGATCGAGGCGGGTGGCGCGCCGCGCGGGCACGAACGACGCGAGCAGCACGACCAGGGAAAGGACCAGCGCGGCGGCGAGGAAAGTCGGCGGATCGGTCGCGGCGACGCCGAACAGGAGGCTCGACGCGAGGCGGGTGAGCGCCAGGGAGGCGAGGAGACCGATCGCCACGCCGACGCCGATCAGCCTGCAACCTCCCGCGAGAACGAGGCGCAGCACGCGTCCGCGTGAGGCGCCCAGGGCCACGCGGATGCCGAGCTCGTGAGTGCGCTGGGCCAGGGTGTACGCGACGAGACCGTAGACTCCGACCGTGGCGAGCAGCAGCGCGAGGAGGCTGAAAGCGCCGAGCAGGAGCGTACGGAAGCGCGGCTCCGACACCGAAGCGGCGAGCGTCTCGTCCATCGTGCGCACCGCGGCGAGCGGCAGGCCGGCGTCGAGCTCGGACACCACGCGCCGCAGGGCCGGCACCAGCGCCGCCGGCTGCGAGGAAGAGCGCACGACCAGGTACATCTCGCTCCATAATGACTGCCCCATCGGTTGGAAGAGCGCGGGCGCCGGCGGCAGCGCGAGGCCGTCGTACCTCAGGTCCCCGACCACGCCGACGATCTCCATCCAGGGGTTGTTCGGGCGCTCCGGGCCGCCGGTGCGGATCCGCTTGCCGAGCGGATTGCCGGCCGCGACGAAGCGGCGGGCGAGCGACTCGCTGACGATGGCCACCTTCGGGGCATCCGCCCGATCGGCGCCGGCGAAGCGGCGGCCACGGAGGAGCCGTACGCCGAGGGCGTCGAAGTAACCCGGGCTCACGAAGACCAGGTTGGCCATGGGCGGGCTCTGGCCTGGTGGCGGGGCTGGAGCGCCCTCGACGGTGAAGATGTCGCTCACCTCGAGCTGGTCGGGCGGGAGGCTGATGCCCAGGCCCGCCGCCGCCACCCCCGGCAGCGCCTCGACCCGCTCGAGAAGCCGCTGCCAGAAGGCGAGGGTGGCGCGGTCGTCCCCGTACTTGGCACGCGGGAGGGCGAGATGGGCAGTCAGCGTGTGCTCGGGGCGGGCGCCGGAATCGACGCGGGTGAGGCGGACGAAGCTCTGCAGCAGGAGCCCGGCGCCGACGAGCAGCACGAGAGAGAGGGCCACCTCCGCGGCCACCAGGGCGGAGCGCAGGCGCCGCCGCTCGGCTCCGGCGGTGAAGCGGCCCGACCTCTCGGCCAGTGCTCCCGCGAGGCGGCCGCCACCGAGCTCGCCCCAGGCTGGCGCCAGCCCGAAGACGACACCCGTGGCGAGCGCGAGCAGCGCCGCCCAGGCGAGGGCCGAGGGGTCGACTGCCACTTCGGCAAGGCGAGGCACCGCCGCGGGGGCGAGGGCCTCGAGGCCGGCCAGCTCGGCCCAGGCGAGCAGGACCCCCAGGGCTCCGCCGGCGAGAGCGAGCACCGTGCTCTCGGTCAGCATCTGGCGCAGCAGGCGCGCGCGCCCGGCGCCGAGCGCCGCGCGGAGGGTGAGCTCGCCGCGCCGCCCGAGGCCCCGCGCCAGGTGCAGGCTCGCGACGTTGGCACAGGCGATGAGCAGGATCAGGAGCACGGCGCCGGAGAGCACGAGCAGCGCCGGTCGTGCGCCGCCCACGATGCGCTGCTGCAGCGGGACCAGGCGGAAAGCGAAGTCGCCGTTGGTCAGGGGAAACTGCTGCTGCAGCCGCCGGTCGATCCCGTCGAGCTCGGCGCGAGCGCCCGCCAGCGCCACGCCCGGCGCCAGGCGGGCCACTCCGTAGAGGAAGTAGCCGCCGCGCCGGGTGGGCGGAGCGAGCTGCAGGGTGCGCCAGAGCTCCACTTTGTCGCCGGGGTAGGCCACCCGAGGCGGCAGGACGCCGACCACCACGCAGTTGCGCTCGCTGAGCTTGATCGTGCGGCCCAGCACTTTCGGGTCGGCGCCGAAGCGGCGCCGCCAGAAACGGTCGGCCAGGACCACGGCCGGCGTGGAATGGGGGCGGTCCTCCTCGGCGGTGAACGAGCGGCCGAGCGCGGGCTCGACGCCGAGCGCCGCGAAGAAATCGGCGCTGACGAAGGCGGCCTGCACCTGTTCGGGCTCTCCGCCGGGGCCGCCGAGGCTGACGCTCCCCTCCTCGAACACCGCCAGGCTCGCCAGCGACCGCGCGGCCGCCTTGAGGTCGAGGTAGTCCGCCGCCGAGAGCGGCATCTCGGCCTCGGCAAGCCGCCGCGGACCGCCGGTGACGAAGACGAGGCGGTGCGCATCCCGCATCGGCAGGGGGCGCAGGAGGACGGCTTCGACGAGGCTGTACATCGCCGTGGCGGCGCCGATGCCCAGGCCGAGCGTGGCGACCGCGGTGAGCGCGAAGGAAGGGCTGCGCGACAGGGTGCGCAAGGCATAGCGCACGTCCTGCGCGAGGATCTCGAGGTGGTAGAGCCCGCGTTGGCGCCGGTGGTCCTCCTTGATTCGCGTCACCTGGCCCAAGCGCCGGCGCGCGGCGCGCGCCGCCTCCTCGGGGTCCATGCCGCGGCGGCGGTTCTCCTCGGCAAGCATCGCGAGGTGCGAGCGGAGCTCATCGTCGAGATCGTCGTCGAGGCGGCGCCCCGCGAACGTGGCGTGGAGGCGGGAGGCGAGCACGCGCAGGAAGGTGGGCATGCTCTCAGCTCCGCGGGATGAGCGCGAGCAGGCGTCCGATGACGCCCGAGATGCGCTGCCAGTTCTCGGCTTCGGAGGCGAGCTGGCGGCTGCCGGCGCCGGTGATGGCGTAGAACTTTGCCCGGCGGCCGTTCTCGGAGACGCCCCAGGCGGCGCTGATCCATCCCTTCTGCGCCAGCCGCAGCAGGGCCGCGTAGATCGTGCCCTGATTGATCGCGAGCACCTCCTCGCTGACCTGCTCGATGCGGCGCGCGATGCCGTAGCCGTGCAGCGGTCCCATCGTCGCCAGCGTCTGCAGGACCATCAGGTCGAGCGTTCCCTGCAGGATCTCCGACTTCTCAGTCCCCATGTCCCGCTCCTCGAGCGTTCCTCTCCTGTGGTCGCGCCACAGGAGAGTGGCATGCTTCGTGTGGGATGTCAACAGGAGGACCTTGGACGCCCGCCGGAGCGAGCGCTATGCTGGTTCGCGAGCACGGCGCTGGCAAGGGAGGCTGGCGATGTTTCCAGGGCTGGCGGCTTTCACCGATCATGGGCTGCTGCTGATGCGCGTGCTGGTGGGGCTGATCTTCGCGGACAGTGGCTGGAACCACCTCGGGGACCTCGAGGGCCGGAGCCGGAGAATCGGCATGAGCAAGGGATTCACCGCCTTCCTCGGCGCTGCCGAGCTGCTGGGCGGGATCGGCGTCGCGCTGGGCGTCCTCACCCAGCTTGCCGCCGGCGGCCTGATCCTGATCATGCTCGGCGCCATCCAGAAGAAGATCTTCGTCTGGCGCACCGGTTTCTGGGGCAAGGAAGCCTCAGGTTGGCATTACGATCTGATGCTGGTGGCGATGAACCTGGTCATCCTCGTGACCAACGGCGGCCGCTTCGTGCTGTGGAAGTGAAGTGAACCATCATTGCTTCGCGACGTCGAGCGCGGAGCAGTGCACGAGGTCGCCGGTGCGGAAGAGCCTCGCTCCGGGCCGGCTGCTGCAAGGGTCCGGCACGAAGCGCTCGGCGGTGAGGTCGGCCCTGCCCAGGTACCCGCGTGCCACGCCACCGCCGCCGACGCAGATCTCGCCGAGCGCCTCCGGCGGCGCCGGGTGCAGCTCCCGATCGAGCACGTGCAGCTCGGCGTGGGCGAGCGGCGTGCGGGGGTGGGTGCCGTGGGAGCCGTCGGAGCCGTCTCGCACCGGCCCGGCGCTCGACCAGCCGGTCGTCTCGGTCCTCGCGCACAGGGAGTGCACCTCGAGGTCGCCGAGACCGACGAGCTGCCGGGCCAGGGCGGGGCGCAGAGGCTCTCTGCCGGCGACCAGCAGCTCGCGGAGCCCTCCGAGGGCGGTGGCGGCATGGGGGTCCGCGGCCAGCCGGCTCGCCAGCGACGGCGAGCAGCGGAGGTGGGTGACGCCATGCCGGGCGATCAGCTCGGCGACAGCGGGGCTTGTCCCGCCGGGGGAGACCCGCGGCTGGCCGGATGCCGCCGCCGCCCCGCGGCGCAGCTCGTCGAGATGCGTGAGGTTGGCCAGGACCTGCTCGGCGGGGACGCCGAAATCGATCAGGCAGGCCACCTCGTCCACGCCCAGCAGCCGCAGGCGCTCGACGGTCGCGGCGCAGGAGTCGGGCGTGCCGATGAGGCCGGCGCCGGCCGCCACGTAGCGCTGGTAGGCGCGAGCGACCAGCAGGTCGAGCTCGGCAGGGGGGAGCTGGCGCGGGTCTTGTTTCAGGCCGGCGCTCTCGGCCAGCGAGCGGAGAAGCCCGAACGACGTCTTGAGATAGGCGCTGAGCGGCTCTCTCACCGCCGCTTCGACCGTCTCCCGGCTCGCGCCGACGAAGGAATGCAGCATGACCGTGACGCGGCCCTCGCCGGAGCGGTGCCCGGCCTGGCGCCAGGCGTCGCGATAGACGCGGATCTTGGCTGCCAGCTCCGCCTCCTCGTGGCCCAGCAGGTGGGTCAACACTCCCGCTCCCAGCTCGCCGGCCAGCCGGAAGGTGTCCGGGCTGCCGGCGGCGGTCACCCAGACCGGCAGCTCCGGCTGCACGGGGCGAGGGAAGATCCGCACCTCCACCTCGCTGCCGGCGCCGCTCGGCAGCCGGAGGGCTTCGCCGCGCCACAGCCGGCGGACGGCGTCGATGCCGCGCCGCATGACCTCCTGCCGGTCCTGGTAGGCGCCGGGGTTCAGGACGAAGTCGTTGGCGTGCCAGCCCGAGGCGAAGGAGACGCCGACTCGGCCTCCCGAGAGGTTGTCGACCAGCGCCCACTCCTCGGCGACGCGCAGCGGATCGTGCAACGGCAGCACGACGCTCCCGGCACGGATCTGCAAGCGCTCGGTGCCGGCCGCGATGGCGGCGCTGAGCACGGAGGGATTCGGGAAGAGCCCGCCGAACTCGTGGAAGTGCCGCTCCGGCGTCCAGATGGCGCTGAAGTCGTGGCGGTCCGCGAACCGCGCTCCCTCGAGCACCAGCCGGTAGTGGTCCGCCGCCCGGCCGGCCGCGTAGCTGCCGAAGTAGAACAGGCTGAAAGCGATCTCCCTCCGGGGGGCGGTGGTGGGTCCAGGAGCGACAGCCGTCGCCTCGAGGGGGGTACGCTCGGGCTCGGGCTCGTCGTGCAGCACGAGGCGCCAGCCCCGGCACAGCGTCCACAGCAGCTCGAGCCCCGCTACGGCGGACGACGCAGCGTCGCGAGCGTCACTCGCATCGCTCGCGTCACTCGCATCGCTCGCGTCGCTCGCGGCCAGCCAGGCGCCGCCGCCGGCACCCGCCCCGAGGTAGCGATCGAGCGCGCTGAAGAAGGCGGCCACGTTGCCGTGGGTGACCATCACCAACCGCAGCGGCGCGCCGCCGAAGCCCGAGCCGGGGAGGACGCAGGCGAGATTCTCGGCGACCGGCGCCGGCCCGCCGCCGGCCGGCCGGCCGGCCGGGCGCGCGGGGGCCGCCTGGTCCACCGGCAGGTCGGTGGAGTCCGCTCGGTCCGCTGGCGTGGCAGTCTCCGCGGAGTCCGCCGCGGCATCTTCGAGCACGAGGACGGGCGCGACCCGCGGCGGCAGGCGCCGCGCGAGCGAGCGGTGGGCGACGATCGCTGCCGGCCGGGCGGTGGCGAGCAGCTGCGCCAGGCGGCCGGGCGGGTTGGTCGGATCGAGGGGCAGGTAGGCGCCTCCCGCCTCGAGGATGCCGAGCAGCGCGACCGGCAGGTCGACCGAGCGCTCGGCGAGGACGGCGACCACCGCCTCCGGCCCGACGCCCAGCCGTTGCAGGCCGCAGGCCAGGGCCCGCGCGCGGCGGTCGATCTCGGCGTAGGTGAGAGAACGGCCGCGGCAGACGACCGCGGTGGCGCCGGGGGTCGCCGCCGCCTGCGCCGCGAACTGCCGATCGATGGTGTCCTGGCTGCTCATCTCGGCGGCGGCGGCCTTCCGCTTCCGGGCGAGCTGCTGCATGGTCTTGCAATATAGATCAGGTTTCCCGCGGGGCGCCGCGCGAGCATGAAATGTGACGGATCGTCCATGACAAGTGGCGGCGGCTCTCGCGCCGGCGCCGCCTGCACGCGGCTCTGCACGCGGCTCCGTCCCGGTCCGCACGGCCGCGCGCGGCCGCGCATGGCCGCGCTGATGCAAGCAGAGCGAAACGCGAGGCACGAAAAATGACGCATCGAGACCGAGAGGTGACGCCAGTTTCCATGCACCAGCCGCGACGCTCTGATTCGCCGCTGATAAAATCCAGGACCAGGAAGTCTTGCCGCCACCCGAGCCCCGGCCACCGATCGACGCTGACCGATGGTCGCGTTCCCGACAGGAAAGCCTCCGCCGGTGATCAGCGAAGCAGCCGAGGACGAGCGCCAGCGCGCCGCGCCGCTCATGGCCTCCCTGCGCCGGCAGGCGGCACGGGCTCTCGGCGTCGAGGCGGCGAACCTCCCGCTCGATCGCTCGCTGCTCGCTCTCGGCCTCGATTCGCTCGCCGCGGCCGAGCTCACGGGGACGCTGGCGAGCGAGCTGGGCGTGGACGTCCCGCTCTCCGACCTGCTCGCGGGGCCGACCCTCGTCGAGCTCTGTGCCCAGGTGAGCGAGCTGCTCGCAGGCACGGCCGCGGTCCGGCCGGCCTTCGCACCGCCGGCGCCGGCCCTGCCGCCGCCCGCGGCGCCGCCGACACCGGGGGAGAAGCGTGTTCCGGGAACTGCGGGCGGCGCCACCCGCGGCCCGCTGTCCTACGGCCAGCGGGCGCTCTGGTTCCTCGACCGCATGGCGCCGGGCAACCCGTCGCTGGTGATCGCCGGCGCGGCGCGCGTTCGCGGTGCGCTCGACGGGCAGCGTCTCCGCGGCGCGCTCCGGGAGCTGGTCGCACGCCATCCCAGCCTGCGCACGACGTTCGAGCCGCGCGATCGCGAGGATGGAGGTGCCGAGCAGGTCGTGCACGGCGAAGCCGCCTTCACCTTCAGCGACGAAGACGCGGCAGGCTGGAGCGAAGAGCGCCTGCGCGCGCGGCTGCTGGAGGAGGCAGAGCGGCCCTTCGACCTCGCCACGGGACCGCTGCTGCGCGTGGCGCTCTTCCGGCGCCCGGCCGTCGGACCTGCCGCCGGCGACCTGTTGGTGCTCGCCGTGCACCACATCGTGGCTGATTTCTGGTCGCTCGGCGTGCTGCTCGGCGAGCTGGGATCGCTGCTGCGCGGCGACGCCCTGCCGCCCGCCCCCGCCGCTTCCTATCTCGACTTCACGCGTTGGCAAGCCGAGCGCCTGGCGGGGCCGGAGGGGGAGCGCCTCTGGTCCTACTGGAGCGCCGTGCTGCCGCCGCGGGCGCCGCCCATCGAGCTTCCCACCGACCGGCCGCGGCCGCCGCGCCAGAGCATCCGCGGCGGCTCGCGCTCGCTCTGGCTCGACCGCGATCTCGCCCTCGGCGTGCAGGCCCTCGGCAACCGCGCCGGCGCCACCCCGTTCATGACGCTGCTTGCCGCCTTCCTGGCGCTGCTCCACCGCACCAGCGGCCAGGAGGAGCTGTTGGTGGGGACGCCTGCCGCGGGCCGGGGCGCGCCCGAGCTCGAGGGCCTGGTCGGTTACCTGGTCAATCCGGTCGTGCTGCGCGGCGACCTCGGCGGCGGCCCTACCTTCGCCGAGCTGCTGCGCCGGGTGCGGCGGGAGGCGCTCGCGGCCTTCGCCCACCAGGACCTCCCCTTCCCGCTCCTCGCCGAGCGCCTGGGAGTGGAGCGCGATCCCGGCCGCTCGCCGATCTTCCAGGTGATGTTCGCGCTCTACCGTGAGCGGCGGCAAGGCGAGCACGGCCTCGGCGGCTTCGCGCTCGGCGAAGGGGGAGCAGGCCTCGACCTGGGCGGCCTGGTCCTCGAATCGGTGCCCCTGCAACGCCGGGCCGTGCAGTTCGATCTCAGCCTTGTGGCGGCGGTGGCGGCGGTGGCGGCCCCGTTGCAGGCACTGCCGGCGCCGTCGGCCCGGCCCGCCATGCGGGCGACGCGGGCGACGCGGGCGACGCGAGCGACACGGGCAACGCGTGCGATGCCGGCGCTGCCGGTAGTCAGTGCGGCCGAGAGGCGCTGGTCGGGTGACGGGCTCGGCCTCTCGCTGCGCTTCAACAGCGATCTTTTCGATGCGGCGACGGCCCTGCGGATGCTGACCCGCCTGCATGCCCTGCTCACCGGGATCGTCGCCGCTCCGGATCGCCCGCTCCGCGAGCTCGACCTGCTCTCCGCCGCCGAGCGGCACCAGGTGGTGATCGAATGGGCCGCCACGGACCGGGAGAGCTGGCGGACCGGCGTGGAGAGAGTGAAGCGCGAGAGCCGGGACAGCCTGGAGTGCCAGGAGGGCTGGCCGCCGGGTGGCGGCGACCTCGTGCACGAGCCCTTCGAGCGCCGGGCGGCCAGCGATCCCGCGGCGGTGGCGATCATCGGGCACGACGGCGAGGCGGTGGACGGTGGCGGGAGCGCCCGGACGCTCACCTACGGCGAGCTCGACGCGCGCGCCAACCGGCTCGCCCGCGAGCTGCGCGCCATCGGCCTGGGACCGGAGCGCATCGCCGGGATCTGCGCCGAGCCCTCGTGCGAGCTGATCATCGGCCTGCTCGCGATCCTGAAGGCGGGTGCGGCCTATCTCCCGCTCGACCCCTCCCTGCCGCGCGAACGGCTGGCGCAGCTGGTCGCCGCCGCGGGCGCGCCGGCGGTGCTCGCGGACGCGGCGGCTGCCGAGCGGCTGCCGGGCTGCGTCCGCATCGTCCCGCTCGCCGGCGCGGGCAGCCCGGCGGACGCGCGCGGCCGCGGACCGCGCGCTGCCGCCGGTCCCGGCGCTGCCATCGCTCCCGGCGAACCCGCCGCACCCGGCGCTCCCGGCGCATCTGGCGCACCCGGCGCTCCGGCCGCCCACCCCGACAACGCCGCGTACGTGATCTACACCTCGGGCTCGACGGGCGCGCCCAAAGGGGTCGTCGTCTCCCACCGCGCGGTGGTCAACCGCTTGCGCTTCCAGGTCGCGGCCGATCTCGCGCCGGGGGCCCGCGTGCTGCAGCGCACCCGCCTCGGCTTCGACGTCGCGGTGGTGGAGATCTTCGCGCCGCTCTGGGCGGGAGCCGCGGTGGTGCTGACCGACGGGGCGCGCCAGCAAGACGCCGCCTACCTGGCCCGACGGATCGCCACGCAGCGGGTCACCAATGCCAACCTGCCGCCGGCGCTGCTGCCGGTGCTGCTCGCCGAGGAGGCTTTCCGCGGCGCCGGCTCGCTGCGGCGCGTGGTCACCGGCGGGGAACGGGTGCCGGGCGATCTGCCGGCGCGCTTCTTCTCGGCGTTCCCGCCCGCCGGCGCGGCGCCCGGCGCGGCCGCGCGGAGGCCGCCCATCCTCGTGTCCCGCTACGGCCCTTCGGAGGCCACGGTGTCGGTGGCCGAATGGCGCTGCGCCCGCGAGCCGGAAGGGAGGAGCGTGCCGCTCGGCCGGCCGATCGCGGGAGCGCGGTTCTACCTCCTCGACCTCGACGACCCCGGGCGACCGGTGCCCGCGGGCCTGCCTGGCGAGCTCGCGATCGGCGGCGCCTGCCTGGCGCGCGGCTACCTCGGGCGCCCGGACCTGACCGCGGCGGTCTTCCGTCCCGATCCCTTCGCGCGCCTCCCGGAGGATGCGGGCGAGCGCCTCTATCACAGCGGGGACCTGGCGCGCTGGCGCTCCGACGGCGTGCTCGAGTTCCTCGGGCGCGTCGACAGGCAGGTGAAGATCCGCGGCTTCCGCGTCGAGCTGGGGGAGATCGAGGCAGTCCTCGCACGCCATCCCGCGGTGCGTGCGGCGGCGGTCGTCGATCGCGAGGAGCGGGAGGCGCCGGCGGCGCCGCGGCAGGCTGCAGCGCAGGCAGCTGCCGCAGTAGCTGCACCGGCGGCAGGCGGCGGCAGGCGGCTGGTGGCCTACGTGGTGATCGGTGCCGGCCCCAGCGCGGAGGTGCTGGCCGAGGACCCCAAGCAGGACCCCGGGCTGCACGCCTCTCTCCGCTCTTTCCTGGAGGAGCGGCTGCCCGGCTACATGGTTCCCGCCGCCTTCGTCGTGATGGCGGCGCTGCCGCTGACGCCCAACGGCAAGTTGGACCGGCGCGCGCTGCCCGAGCCGGTGGAGGCGCCGAGCGACGGCGCCGCGCCTTTCGTCGCGCCGCGGGGGACGGTCGAGGAAGTGCTCGCCGGCATCTGGGAAGGCTTGCTGGGCCGCGAGCAGGTCGGGGCGGCGGACGATTTCTTCGCTCTCGGGGGGCACTCGCTGCTGGCCACCCAGCTGGTGTCGCGCCTGCGCGCGGCCTTCGGGGTCGAGCTCCCCCTGCACGAGGTCTTCGCCCACCCGGTGCTCGGCCGCCTCGCGGCGCGTCTCGAGCCGGCCATCGCCCGCCGCGAGGACGGAGCGCCCCGGCCGCCGCCGCCCATCACGCCGGCGCCGCGCGACCGCGACCTGCCGCTCTCCTTCGCGCAAGAGCGCCTCTGGTTCCTCGATCGGCTCGACCCGGGCAACGCGGTCTACAACCTCGCGGCGATGCTGCGGCTGCGCGGGGACCTGCGGCCGGCGGCCCTGGCCGCGGCGTTCGTCGCCACGGTCCGCCGCCACGAGGCGCTGCGCACCTCGTTCAGCATCGTCGCGGGCGAGCCGGTGCAGGTGATCGCGCCGCCGAACCGGGCGCGGCTCGAGATCGCGACGATCGATCTCGCGGCGCTGCCAGGACCGCGGCAGGGAGCCGAGGCCGAGCGTCTCGCGCGGCAGCAGGCGCGCCGCCCCTTCGACCTGGCGCGCGGGCCGCTGCTGCGGGCGGGCCTGCTGCGGCTGGGCGCCGGCGACCACCTGCTGCTCTTCGTCGTGCACCACATCGCGTGCGATGGCTGGTCGATCGCGGTCCTCACCCGCGAGGTCGCGGCGCACTACGGCGCGCCGCTCCCGGGCCCCGGTGCGCGGCCCGCCGGCCTGTCCGAGCTGGCGGTGCAGTACGCCGACTTCGCCTGCTGGCAGCGCGCCTGGCTCACCGGCGACGTGCTCGCGCGGCAGCTCGCCTGCTGGCGCCGGCGGCTCGCCGGTATCGAGACGGCGCTCGAGCTGCCGGCCGACCGGCCGCGCCTGCCGGCACCGGATCTCCGCGGGGCGCGGCGCGAGCTGCGGCTCGGCGCCGAGCTGACCGCGGGCCTGCGCCGGGCCGGGCGGCGGGAAGGGGCGACCCTCTTCATGCTCCTGCTGGCCGCCTTCCAGGCGGTGCTCGCGCGCCATGCGCAGCAGCGCCGGCTGGTCGTGGGCACGCCGATCGCCAACCGCGATCGCGCCGAGACCGAGGGCCTGATCGGCTTCTTCGTCAACCTGCTGGCGCTGGCCGGCGATCTCGGCGGCGAGCCGTCGTGGCGGGAGCTGATCGCGCGGGACCGCGAGGTCTGCCTGGAGGCCTACGCCCACCAGGAGCTGCCGTTCGAGAAGCTGGTCGAGGAGCTGGCGCCGCGCCGCGACCTGTCGCGCAGCCCGCTGTTCCAGGTCATGCTGGTGCTGCAGAACACGCCGCGGGAGGAGCCGACCCTGGCCGGGCTGGCGGTCTCCCGGCTCGAGATTCCCGCCGAGACGGCGCGCTTCGAGCTCACGGCGACGGTGACGGAGACCGGGTCCGAGCTGGCGGTGGCGCTCTCCTACCGGACCTCCCTGTTCGATGCGGCGACCGTCACGCGCTGGCTGGGGCACCTCGAACGGGCGCTCGCGGTCCTGGCGGCCGACCGCGAGGAGCCGGTCCGCGACGGGCTGGTCTGGGAGACGCCGTTGCTCGCCGCGGCGGAGCTGGCGCAGCTGCTGGTGGAATGGAACGACCAGCCTGGAGAGACCTCAGGGGAACCCGCGGCCGACACCGGCCCGGCCTCGGCGGCGCCTCCGGAGGCTGACCTCGGCGAGCTGTTCGCGGCCCAGGCGGCCCGCACGCCCGACGCTCCGGCGCTGCGCTGCGAGGAGCGCTGCCTCACCTACCGGCAGCTCGCCGAGCGGTCCGAGCGCCTGGCGCTGCGCCTGCGCCGTCTCGGCGTCGGCCCCGAGGTCACGGTCGGCCTTCTCGTCGAGCCGTCGGTGGAGGCGATCGTCGGCCTGCTCGGCGTCCTCGCGGCAGGCGGCGCCTACGTGCCGCTCGACCCCGGTGCGCCCGCCGAGCGCCTGGCCGCGATGCTCGAGGACGCGCATGTCGCGGTCGTCCTGACCCGCGGCGCCGCGGCCGGCAACCTGGCGCTGGAAGGGTCGGGGCCGGGACGATTGCGGCGGGTCGACCTCGAGAACGAGCCGCCGCAGGCGTCGGAGGCGTCGGAGACGTCGGAGACATCGGAGACATCGGAGGAGCAGCGCCCCTCCGTCGGCCGCGCCCGAGTCCGCGCTTCCCGCGCGCGTCGTTCGGAAGGGGGCGGGAGGAGCGGGCGCCGCGCCCACCCGGACAACCTCGCCTACGTGCTGTACACCTCGGGCTCGACCGGCCGGCCGAAGGGCGTCGCGGTCACCCATCGCTCGGTCGTCAACTACTCGCTGGGAGTCGGCGAGCGCATTGCCGGCAGGGGTGGCAGCGGCGGCGGCGGCGGCGGGGCCATCCGGGGTGGCGGGCCGGGAACGAGCTTCGCCATGGTGCAACCGCTGACGGTGGACTCGAGCGTCACCGCGATCTTCCCGCCCCTCCTGACCGGCGCCTGCCTGCACGTCGTGCCGCGGGAGCTGTCGCTCGACGCGCGGGCGCTGGCCGCGGCCTTCGCCCGCCATCCGATCGACTGCCTGAAGATCGCTCCCTCCCACCTCGCCGCCCTCTGCGCCGGCACGGCCGGGGAGGCGGCGCTGCTGCCACGTCGCTGGCTGATCGTCGGCGGCGAGCCGTCGCAGCTCGCCTGGCTCCGCCGGCTGGCGGATGCGGCGCCAGGGTGCGCGGTGTTCAATCACTACGGCCCCACCGAGGCGACGGTGGGCATGCTCATGCACCGCGTCGGCCGCGCGAGCGGCGCCGCCGGGGCGGCCTTCTCGGCGGCCACTCCGGTGGGCCGGCCGCTCGCCAACGCCCGGGCCTACCTGCTCGACGAGCGGTTGCAGCCGGTGCCGCGCGGCAGCCTGGGGCGGCTCTACATCGGCGGCGCCTGCCTGGCGCGCGGCTATCTCGGCCGGCCCGACCTGACCGCCGAGGTGTTCGTGCCGGACCCTTTCGGCGACCAGCCGGGAGCGCGCCTGTACGACAGCGGCGACCTCATGCGCAGCACGGCGAGCGGCGACCTGGTGTTCGTCGGGCGCCGGGACCAGCAGGTCAAGATCCGCGGCTTCCGCGTGGAGCTGGGCGAGATCGAAGCCGCCGTCGCCCGCCATCCCGCGGTGCGCGAGGCGGTGGTGCGCACCTGGGAGGAGGCCCCGGGCCGGCAAGCCCTGGCGGCCTGGGTGGTGGCGCGCGGCGGGGCTGCCGTCCCGACGCCTGCCGAGCTGCGGCGATTCCTGACCGCGAAGCTGCCCGAGTACATGGCGCCCTCGGCGGTGGTGGCGCTCGACGCCTTGCCGCGCACGCCGCACGGCAAGCTCGACGCGAAGGCCCTGCCGGCTCCATCGCCAGCCGCCGCGGTAGAAGCCGACGCCATGGACACGGCGGGCTCGGGCCCAGAAGCCGGGGGAGCGCGGCCGGTCGTTCGCACTCCCATCGAAGAGCTGGTCGCGGGGATCTGGGGCGAGCTGCTGGGGCGGGACGCGGCCACGGGAGAGGACGACTTCTTCGAGCTCGGCGGACACTCGCTGCTGGCGACCCAGCTGCTCTCCCGCCTGCACGCGGTCTGCGGAGTGGAGCTGGCGCTACGCGAGGTCTTCGAGCATCCGACGCTTGCCGGCCTCGCCGCCCGGGTGGAGGCGGCGAGGAGGAGCGGCGCCGAAGCTGCCCTGCGCCCGCCGGCGCCGCCGATCGTGCCGGCGCCCCGGCAACGCCTGCCGCCGCTCTCCTTCGCGCAGCAGCGCCTCTGGTTCCTCGCCCAGCTCGAGCCCGGCAGCGCACTCTACAACGTCCCGATCGCGCTCGCTCTCGACGGACCTCTCGACGTGGCGGCGCTGGCGCGGAGCCTGGACGAGATCGTGCGCCGCCACGAGGTGCTGCGGACGCGCTTCCCCGGCGTCGAGGGGCGGCCCGCGCAGCAGATCGACCCCTGGTCCCCCGCGGCGCTGCCGGTCGTCGACCTCGGCGGCCTGGGGCCGGGGCGCCGCCGGCAGGAGCCGATGCAGGTCCTCGCCAGCCAGGAGGCGCGGCGCCCCTTCGACCTCGCGGCGTCTCCGCCGCTGCGCCGGATGCTGCTGCGGCTCGGCGAGCGCGAGCACGTCCTGCTGGTGACGATGCACCACATCGTCTCCGACGCGTGGTCGCGGGCAGTCTTCGAGAGCGAGCTCGACCGGCTCTGTCGGTCCCCGGCTTCCCCCCTGCCGGAGCTCGCGGTGCAATACGCCGACTACGCAGCCTGGCAGCGCGACTGGCTGTCGGGCGAGGTCCTCGCCGCCGAGCTCGCCCACTGGCGCAGCCGGCTCGCCGGCGCGCCGCCGCTGCTCGAGCTGCCCGCCGACCGGCCGCGGCCGCCGCTGCCGAGCCACCGCGGCGCCGTCCGGCGCTGGTCGCCGCCCGCGTCGTTGGTCCGGCAGCTCGCGGCCTTCGCCCGGCGCGCCGGAGCGACCCTCTTCATGGCGCTGCTCGCGGCCTTCCAGGCGGTGCTGGCGCGCTGGTCCGGACAGGAGGACGTGAGCGTCGGCACCCCGATCGCGGGCCGCAACCGCCTGGAGACCGAAGCGCTCATCGGCTGCTTCGTCAACACCCTGGTGCTGCGCACCGACCTCGCCGGCGATCCCTGCTTCGCCGAGCTGCTGAGGCGGGTGCGCGAGGCGGCGCTCGACGCCTACGTGCACCAGGACCTGCCGTTCGAGAAGCTGGTCGAGGAGCTGGCGCCGGAGCGCAGCCTGAGCCACTCGCCGCTGTTCCAGGTGGTGTTCGTGCTGGAGAACGTGCCCGGGAGGGAGCGCATCCCTGCCGGGCTGCGCCCGGGCTTCCTCGCCGCCGCCCGCGAGACGGCCAAGTTCGATCTGACCCTGGGGCTGCGCGAGCGCGGCGGCGAGCTCGAGGGCGGCTTCGAATACGCCACCGATCTCTTCGACGGCGCCACCGTGGCGCGCCTGTGCGGCCATCTCGAGACGCTGCTTGCCGCCGCGGCCGCCGGCGCCGCGGTGCCGGTCGCCGAGCTGCCGCTGCTCTCGGCGGCCGAGCTGCACCAGGTGGCTCGCGAGATCCACGTGCCGCGCGGCGATCTTGCGCGGCAGGCCTGGCTGGGAGGCCTCGAGGGCCTGCTCGGAGATCCCCTCCCGGATCTCGCCGTCCTGCTGCTGGACCGCCGGCTTCAGCCCGTGCCCATCGGAGTCCCCGGCGAGATCCACGTCGCGGGCGCCGACGTGGCGCGCGGCGGCCTCGACCGACCGGACCTCACCGCCGAGCGTTTCGTCCCCCATCCTTTCAGCCGGCAGCCGGGCGAGCGGCTGTACCGCTCGGGCATGCTCGCGCGCCTCCGCGCCGCGGGCGATCTCGAGGTCCTGGGCGGCTGCCACCAGGCCGGCCAGGAGGTCCATGGCCGCGCCTTCCACGTCGAGGCGGAGCCGCGGGAGATCGAGGCGGTGCTGGCGCAGCATCCGGGCGTGCGCGAGGTGGCGGTGGTGTCCGCCGCCGGTCCCGACGGCAGCCAGCGGCTGGCCGCCTGGGTGGCCGCGGGCGACGCGGGTGGCGCGGGCGGCGGGGACGAGCGGGCACCGGCCGTCGCCGACCTGCGCGCCTTCGCGCAGGAGAGGCTGCCCAGGCACATGGTGCCGGCCAGGTTCTTCCTGCTCCCGGCCCTGCCGCGCACCGCCGGCGGCACGATCGACCGGCGGGAGCTCGCTGCCCATGCGACCCGGGAGGCTGCGCCCGGCGAGCGCGGCCAAGGCTACGCGCCTCCCCGCACCGAAGCCGAGAAGGCCTTCGCCGAAGTGTGGGCAGAGACCCTGGGAGTCGAGCGGGTGGGCATCGACGACGGCTTCTTCGCCCTCGGCGGCGACTCCATGTCGAGCATCCAGCTACGCGCGCGGGCGGCCAGGCGGGGCATCCATTTCTCTCTGCAGCAGCTCTTCCGGCACCAGACGATCGCCGAGCTCCTCGCGGCGACGGGAGCGGAGGCGGGCGCGACGGCTGCCGTGGCGGGCGCCGGCGGCAAGGCCGGCGAATCGGGTGCCGAGACGGACGCCGGCGGCAACTCTCGAGGCGCGGCTGCGGCAAGACGAGCGAATGGCAACGCCGGAGGAGCGGCCGCCGGCGCGGACGCGGACCAGGCCTTCGGTCTGCTCGCGCAAGCCGACCGCGACAAGCTCCGCGCGTTCGCGGAGGATGTCGAGGACGCCTATCCGATCGCCGCCCTCCAGCTCGGCATGTTCTTCCACAGCGGGTTCAGCCCGGCATCCGCGGCCTACCACAACGTGGTGAGCGCGAGGCTGCGCATGCCGTTCGACGCTGGCGCCTGGCGTGCGGCGCTGCGCGAGCTGGCAAGCCGGCACCCCGTGCTGCGGACCTCGTTTCACCCCATCGGCTTCGGCGAGCCTCTCCAATGGGTGCACCGGCAGATCGAGATCCCGCTGCTGATGATCGACCTGCGCGCCCTGGCCCCGGCCGCGCGGGAGGAGACGCTGGCGCGCTGGTTCGAGCGCGCTCGGTGCGAGAGATTCGATCCCGCGCGCGCTCCGCTCCTGCGCTTCGAGATCGTCCGCCTGGCGCGGGTCGCGGCGGCCAAGGGGCCGGATGCCGGGCGCCGAGGCGCGGGCGAGGCCCGCCCGTCGCTGCGGCCCGCCCGCGAGGAGATCGAGCTCGGCATGCTTCACCACCACGCCATCCTCGACGGCTGGAGCGTTGCCTCGATGATGGGGGAGCTGTTCGGTCTCTATCTTGCCGGGCTGGACGCGGCGGGTGCCTCTCCGGCGCCGTCCGCGGCGCCTGCGGTGCCCGCGGCGCCCGCACCGCCCGCACCGCCCGCACCGCCCGGGCCGTCCCGAGCGCCCGTGGCGGCGGCGCTCTTTCGTACCTTCGTCGCCCTGGAGCGAGAAGCGCTGGGCTCCCGGGCAAGCCGGCGCTACTGGCTGGACAAGATCGCCGAGCGAGGATGGTCGCGGCTCCCCTCGTGGCCGATCCCGCCGTCGAGCAGGGACGGCGCGAGCGGCGGCGGCGCGAGCGGGGAAGGGGCGAGCGGAGACGGCGGCCGGGGCGGCGGCGTCGAGGAGCTCGTCCTGCCCGTGGCCGGCGATCTCTGCGCGGCGCTCGCGGCGCACGCCGCCGCACTGGCCGTGCCGCTCAAGAGCGTCCTGCTGGCGGCCCACCTCAAGGTCTGCGCCCTCGCCGCCGGGCAGGACGACGTGCTGACCGGACTGGTGTCGAACGGCAGGCCGGAGGTCGAGGGCGGCGACCGGGCGCTCGGTCTCTTTCTCAACACGGTGCCGCTGCGGCTGCGCCTCGGGCGCGGCAGCTGGTCTGCGCTGGTGCGGCGCAGCTTCACGGCCGAGATCGAGACGCTGCCGCATAGGCGCTTCCCCATGGCCGAGCTGCAACGCGGGCTGGGCCGGCAGCCGCTCTTCGAGATTGCCTTCACCTATCTCCACTTCCACGTCCTGCAGCGGCTCGCGGGCGACGAGCGGATCGAGATCGTGGGCGTGCAGGGCTCGGGCGCGACGAGCATCCCGCTGGACGTGACCTTCGTGCGCGATCCCTGGTCCGCCGGGATCACCCTCCTCCTCAAGTTCGATCGGCGCCGGCTGGCGCGGGTGCAGGTCGATCGCCTGGCGCGCTCCTATGCCGGGGTGCTGGCGGCGATGGCCGCGATGCTCGGGAGCGACTCTCCCCACGAGGAGCACCCGGCCCTGGACACCGCCGAGCGCCACCAGCTCCTCCGCGAATGGAACGACACGGCTGGTCCCCTGCCCGGCTGGCGCTACGTGCACGAGCGCTTCGCCGCCCAGGCCGCGCGGACGCCCGGGCGCCCGGCCGTGCGCTGCGGATCGAGCCTGCTGACCTATGCCCAGCTCGACGCCCGGGCCGGCGAGCTGGCCAGGCGCCTCGCCGAACTCGGGATCGGGCCGGAGAGGCGGGTCGGAATCCTGCTGCCGCGGTGCCCCGGTGCGGTGGTCGCGGTCCTCGCGTCCCTGGCGGCGGGCGGCGCCTACGTCCCCCTCGACCCCGGGCTGCCAGGCGAGCGGCTGGATTTCCTGATGGCCGACTGCGGGATCTCCGCGCTGGTGACCGAGGCAGCCCTGGCCGCGCGCCTGGCCGCCCGCCCGGCCGCGCATCGGCCGGCGGTCGTGACGATCGACGCCGCGACCGGCGAGCTCAGGCAGACCTCTCACGATCTCTCACCGGCGCCGCTCGATGCGAGCGCCCCCGCCGCGACGGCCCTCAGCCCCGAGAACCTCGCCTATGTCCTCTACACCTCGGGCTCGAGTGGGCAGCCGAAAGGGGTCATGGTCTCGCATGCCGCCCTGGCCCACTACCTCGGCTGGTGCACCCGCGCCTACCTGGGGACCTGCGGCGACGGCCTCGACGACGGCCACGGCGCCGGCGGGGCTCCCGTGCATACCTCGCTCACCTTCGATCTCACCGTGACGAGCCTCTTCGCGCCCCTTCTCGCCGGCCGGGAGGTGGTGCTCGTGCCCGAGCACGAAGGGGTCGACGGGCTCGCTCGCACGCTGACGGCCGGCGGCTTCGCCTTCGCCAAGCTCACCCCGGCACACCTCGACGTGCTGGGACAGACGCTCCCCGCGGCGCGGGCCCGCGAGGCGGCGGCGGTCCTGGTGGTCGGCGGCGAGCAGCTGCTCGGCCGCCAGCTCGCCCTCTGGCGCGAGCACGCGCCCACGGTTCGCATCGTCAACGAGTACGGCCCCACCGAGGCCACCGTCGGATGCGCCGTGCACGCCTTCGCCGCGGGGGACCGCTCGGCAGGTGCGGGCGCCGGCGCGGTGCCGATCGGCCGACCGATCGCCAACACCCGCCTCTTCGTGCTCGACGCCGACTTCCGGCCCGTCCCGATCCTCGCCGAGGGTGAGCTCTTCATCGGCGGCGGCGGCCTGGCCAGGGGCTACCTCGGCCGGCCCGACCTGACGGCCGAGCGCTTCGTCCCCGATCCGGTGAGCCGGCTGGCCGGCGAGCGCCTCTATCGCACCGGCGACGTCTGCCGGCTCCGCGCCGACGGGAGTCTCGATTTCCTGGGCCGGGCGGATCTCCAGCTGAAGGTGCGCGGCTTCCGCGTCGAGCCGGGCGAGATCGAGGCCACGCTCGTCGAGCACCCGGCGGTGCGGGCGGCGGCGGTCGTGGCGCGGGAGGACGCACCGGGAGACCGCCGGCTCGCGGCGTACGTGGTTGCCGCTCCGGGGGCGGAGCCGGATGCCGGCGAGCTGCGCGACTTCCTGCGCGCCAGGCTGCCGGAGCACCTGGTGCCGGCGGATTACGTGCCGCTCGCCGCGCTGCCCCTGACGCGCCACGGCAAGGTGGACCGCCAGGCACTGCCGAAGCCGGAGCGGGCGCTCGCCCGCCGGCAGCAAGCCCCGCTCGCGGCGCGCGACGACCTCGAGCTCCAGCTCGTCGCGATCTGGGAAGAGACCCTGGGCGTCGCCCCGGTGGGAATCGCGGACGGTTTCTTCGAGCTCGGGGGGCACTCCCTCCTGGCCGTGCGCCTGATGGCGGCGGTGGAGGAGCGCTTCGGGAGACACCTGCCGATCTCCACGCTGTTCGAGGCCGCCACCGTCGAGCGCCTGGCCAACCTGCTGCGCGTGGGAGCAGAGCGCACCGGCGGCGAGCACGCGGGCGGCGACCTCGCAGGCGGTGACCACGCGGGCGGTGACCGCGCGGACGCCGTTCCCCGCGGTAGTTCGACCCTGGTCGCGATCGAGACCGGGCGGGAGGGACCGCCGTTCTATTGCGTCCACCCGATCGGCGGCAGCGTGCTCTGCTACCGCGAGCTGGCGCGGCAGCTGGGTGCGCACGTTCCCTTCTACGGCCTGCAGGCGCCGGACGCCGCGACGGGCGATCCGCTACCGGCGACGATCGAGGACATGGCGCACCGCCACCTCGAATCGCTGCGCGGCTTCCAACCGAGCGGGCCCTACTTCATCGGCGGCTGGTCGATGGGCGCGGCGATCGTCTACGAGATGGCCCGGCAGCTGGTCCGCGACGGCGAATCGCCGGCCCTGGTCGTGCTGATCGATCCTCCCCATCCCGCCGGCGACGGGCGCGAGCGGCTCACCGACGCGACGCTCACGGTGTGGTTCGTCGAGCATCTGCGGAGCCTGGGACTCGAGCTGGGCCGCAGCCGCGAAGAGCTCCTGCGGCTCGCGCCCGAGGACGTGCTCCACCTCGCCAGCGCCCAGGCCGGCTCGGCCACGCCCCACTCGCGAGACCTCGGCGCGTCGCGGCTGCGCGCCACCCTCGACCTCATCAAGTCCAATGGCCGAGCCCTGCGCCGCTACCATCCGCAGCCTTACGCCGGCCGGCTCACCATCTTCAGCGCAGAGGCGCGCTCCGCACCCGATCTCCTCGCCGCCTGGAGCACCCTCGCCCCGGCGGGAGTCGAGCTGCACCGCGTCGCCGGCGATCACTACACGATGCTGCGACCTCCCCACGTCGCGGTCTTCGCCGACCGGCTACGCGAATGCCTGCAGAGGGCCTTGGTACGTCGTTGACGTATAATCGCGGAAGTGAGCGGCGTGCACTTCATCAAGACCTCGCCCTTCCGTCGAGTCTGCGATGCCCTGCTCTCGCTCGAAGAGTTTCGTGCCTCGCAGCTCGCGCTCTACGACAACCCGGAGGCCGAACGCGAGCTTGGCAAACGCACTCGCATGTTGATCGAGGCGTTGTCATGAACAAGAAGCATTTCAGTGAGATGCTCGGCTCGCTCGACGAGGCCGTTGAGATCGCCCGCGGCACTCGGAAGCCCGCCCGCGCATACACCCTGAGCGAGCCGGACGTTCGCGCGATCCGTCGGTCTCTTGGCCTCACGCAAGTTGAGTTTGCGGCGCTCCTCAATGTCCCGGTAGCCACGATTCAGGGGTACGAACAGGGACGGCGCGCACCCGATGCGCCCGCCCGCTCCTTGTTGCGCGTCGCGCTGGCAGCGCCAGACCTTCTACGGAGCGTCCACGCCGACAGGAAGATCGCGAAAGCTTCCGAATCGCCGGGAAAACCGGGAGCCAAGCGCCCGGGTGCCCATCGTTCCAGGCCCTGATGCGCCGAGTACTGGCGCCGGGGCGACGCGGTCGGTAGCCCGCCCGGCCTCGAGACTCCTACCCGGGGGTGGGGAGAGTGCACCCGGCATCACCTGCCGCGCTCCTCGCTTGTCTGTTGACATGTGACCGAATAGTCACGTATTATGCCGGGCATGGACGCGGTCTTCAGAGCCCTCGCCGATCCGACACGCAGGAGGCTGCTCGACGAGCTGTTCAAGCAGGACGGGCAGACGCTCACCGCTCTCGAGCAGCGGTTGCCGATGACCCGCTTCGGCGTGATGAAGCACCTGAAGGTGCTCGCGGAGGCGAACCTCGTGGTCACGAAACGGCGTGGCCGCGAGAAGCTCCACTTTCTGAATCCTGTCCCTATCCGGCTCGTCCACGACCGCTGGGTGAGCAAATACGCCGAGCCCTGGGCAGCACGGCTGAGCGGGCTCAAGAAAAGGCTGGAGGAAACCATGGAAAAAGTGTTCGAGATCTACATCCGCACCACCCCTGAGCGCCTGTGGCACGCGATCGCCACCGGCGAGATGCGGAGCAAGTACTCCTTCGGGGCGGTGGTCTCATCCGACTTCACGCCGGGCTCGCGCTTCGAGATGCGCACCCCCGAAGGCGGCCTCCTGGGCGAGGGCGAGAACCTCGAGGTCGACCCCCCGCGCCGCCTCGTCCAGACGATGGTGCCGCTGTGGAGCGCCGAGATCCAGCAGGAGGGGCAGTCGCGAATCACCTGGGAGATCGAGCCGACGGGGGACGTCTGCAGGCTGACCGTCACCCACGACCAGATCCGCGAGGGCGCCAACGAGGAGGTCTACGGCGGCTGGCCGATGATGCTGTCCAGCCTGAAGTCGCTGCTCGAGACCGGCGAGTCCATGGACTTCCGGCCCCCCGCCGAGGTGATGGAGCGCTGGCAGCGCAGCCTGCAGCCGGAGCCGGCGCATCCGGGAGGCGCGGGTCACTGACCCGGGGCGAGGCGGCGGCGCAGCGCCCCGGCCAGCGCCGTGACCGCCGGCGGGCGGACGATCGAGTAGTGATCGCCGGGCAGCAGCTCGAGCTCGGAGCCGGCGCCGGCGAGGGCGGCCCAGGCGGCGGCGGGATCGGCCGGGCCGGCGATGGGCGGGCGGTGGGCGGCGAGCAGCAGGGTGAGGCGGCCGGGGTAGGGAGCGGGCCGATAGCGGTCGAGCGCCTGCCGCGTGGTGCGGAACTGGTCGAACAGCCGCGCCACGTCGACCGGTCCGATCTCGGGCGGCAGCAGGCCGGCCGCCTGCGCCGCCGCCGCCAGGCCGGGGAGGGGAAGGGCCGGGTCGAGCCCGCGCGCAGCGATCGCCGCGAGCTCCGCGTGGCCGGCGGCGAGCGGCGCCCGCCCGCCGTCGCCGTCGCCGTTGCCGTTGCCGTTGCCGTTGCCGGGCTTGGCGATGCCCGCTCCTTCGGGAACCGCGCCGCCATTGCCGGCGAGCTGACCGGCGGCACGGCCGGCAAGCGCCACGAGGTCGCCCAGGAACTGGGCCCGCAGGCTGGCGTCGCCGCCGTCCGTTCCTGCCGCCGGCTCTCCCGCCGTCGGCGGGCGTGACAGCGGAGACGGGTCGATGAGGGCGAGCAGCTCGACCGCCTCGCCCGCGGCTCGCAGCTGACGCGCCATCTCGTAGGCGATGGCGCCGCCGAGCGACCAGCCGCTCAAGGCATAAGGGCCGGCGGGCGCGACCGCCGGCAGCTCCTCGAGGTAGCGCGCCGCCAGGGTCTCGACGGTGGGGAGGGACCCCGGCGGCGCCGGGTCGGGAAGCTGCAGGCCGTAGAGCGGCTGATCCGGCCCCAGCGCCCGCGCCAGCTCGGCGTAGCAGAGGACGTTGCCGCCGGCCGGATGCACGCAGAACAGCGGCCGCGCCGCCCGCGAGGCCGCGCCGCCCGCCGCCGGCGTCAGCTCCACCAGGGTGGAGCGGACGGCAGGCGCGGAGCCGGTCCGCAGCAGGACCGCCAGGCGCTCGATCGTCGCTGCGCGGTAGAGGGCTGCCAGGGGCAGCTCGCGGCCGAAGCGGTCGCGGATGCGAGCCATCAGCCGGACCGCTGCCAGCGAGTGCCCTCCCAGGTCGAAGAAGCTGTCCTGGCGCCCCACGTCGCGGCGGCCCAGGACCGCTGCCCAGATCGCGGCAAGCTCCGCCTCGACGGCGTCGATTGGCGGGGTCGGCGGGGTCGGCGGGGTCGGCGAGGCGGACGTGCTGCCGGCCCGGTCCACGGCGCCGTCCGCGGCCAAGCGGACGCCCCAGCGCGCGAGCTGCTTGCGGTCGAGCTTGCCGTTGGGGGTGGTGGGCAGGGAGTCGCGGACGATGATCGCGGCCGGCACCATGTAGTCGGGCAGCCGCGCGGCGAGGAAGGCCCGCAGCTCCGCGGCCGCGAGCTCGGCGGGCGCCGCGATCCAGGCCGTCAGCTGGCACTCGCCGGCCGCGGACTCGCCCGGCACCACCACCGCCTGCCGCACGGCCGGGTGGCCGGCGAGCGCGGTCTCGATCTCGCCCGGCTCGATACGGAAGCCGCGGATCTTGACCTGATGGTCCACCCGGCCCAGGAACTCGAGCTCGCCGTCGGGACGGAAGCGCGCCAGGTCCCCGGTCCGGTAGAGACGTCCACCCGGCACGCCGCACCTCGACGCGAAGGGGTCGGGCACGAACCTGGCCGCGGTCAGCTCGGGCCGCCCGAGGTAGCCGCGCGCGACCCCGGCCCCGCCGACGTGGAGCTCGCCCGCCGCCCCGAGCGCGGCCGGGCTCGACCAGGCATCCAGGAGGTAGAGGCGCAGGTCGGCGATGCCGATGCCGATCGGGCTGCGGTGCGGCGCCGCGAGATCGGTCCGACCGAGCGGACGATAGGTGACGTGGACGGTGGTCTCGGTGATGCCGTACATGTTCACCAGCCGGGGCCGCGACGTCCCGCGGCGATCCGCCCAGGCCGCGAGGCTGGCGAGGTCCACGGGCTCGCCGCCGAAGATCACCAAGCGCAGCGAGAGGTCCGGCCGTCCGCCGGCGCTGCCACTCCCCGCGGTCCCGGGAGCGCGATCCTGGCGCGAGGTCGCCTCGGCGTGGGCGTCGGCTTCGATCAGCTGCCGGAACGCCGAGGGCGTCTGGTTGAGGACCGTCACGCCCTCGTCGGCGAGCAGGCGATGGAACAGCTCGGGAGAGCGGCTCACCCAGTACGGCACGACCACCAGCCTGCCGCCGTGGAGCAGCGCCCCCCACAGCTCCCAGACGGAGAAGTCGAAGGCGGCGGAGTGGAACATCGTCCAGACGTCACCGGCATCGAAGCCGAACCAGCGCCGCGTCGCCGTGAACAGGCGGGTGACGTTGGCATGGGTGACCTGGACGCCCTTCGGCCGGCCGGTCGACCCCGAGGTGTAGATGACGTAGGCGAGGCCCTGCGGCGCGGCGCCGTCCGGCAGGTTGGCGTCGCTCTCGCGGCCGATCCGTTCCCGGTGGGCGTCCAGGGCGACGACCTGGAGGGACGGCCGCTCCGGCTCCGGCTCGCCGTCGCGGGTCTCCTGCTCGAACAGCGCGGCGTGCCGCTCGTGGGTCACCAGCACCGGGCTCTCGACACCCGCCAGGGCGTCGGCGGCGACCGACTGCAAGCGATCGCGCGGATAGGTGGGGTCGAGCGGCACGTAGGCTCCTCCGGCCTTCAGGATGCCGACGATCCCTACCACCAGGTCGAGGGAGCGGTCGATGCAGAGGGCCACGGGCACCTCGGGGCCCACGCCCTGGCGCCGCAGGTGGCGTGCCAGGCGGTTGGCGCGCCGGTTGAGCTCGCCGTAGGTCAAGCTCGCTCCCTCGCAGATCACCGCCACCGCTTGCGGCGCACGCTCCACCGCGGCCTCGAACCAGCGATGAAGACAGTGCCGCCCCGGCTCGGACGGCGCCGGCAACGCCGGCGGCTCGCCGCCGCCGCCGCTCCATTCCACGGTCGCCTGGTGGCGCTCGGCGGCGGTGAGGAGAGGCAGCTCGGACAGCGGCGTCTCGGGATCGGCCGCCACCGCGTCGAGCAGCACGGCGTAGTGGGCCAGCAGCCGCTCGGCAGTCGCGGCGTCGAACAGGTCGGTCTTGTACTCGAGCCAGCCGGCGAGGCCGCCGGTCGTCTCGGCGAGCGACAGCGTCAGCTCGAGCTTGGCGGTGCGTGACGAGAGCGGCAGCGCGGTGAGCTGAAGCCCCGGCAGGCTGAGCTCCTCGGCGGGAGCGTTCTGCAGCACGAACATCACCTGGAAGAGCGGCTGGGACGCGAGGTTGCGCTCCACCTCCAGCTCCTCGACCAGCCTCTCGAACGGCACCTCCTGGTGGGCGTAGGCGGCCAGGGCCGCCTCGCGGGTGCGGGCCAGCAGCTCGGCGAAGCCGGGATTGCCGCGCAGGTCGGCGCGCAGCACGAGCGAGTTGACGAAGAACCCGATCAGCCCCTCGATCTCCACCCGGTTGCGGCCGGCGACCGGGGTGCCGACCGCCAGGTCCTGCTGCCCGGCGTAGCGGCCGAGCAGCGCCTGGAAGGCGGCGAGCAGCAGCATGAAGGTCGACGCCCCGGCGGCGGTCGCGAGCTCGTGCAGCCGGCTGGCCGGCCCGCCGGGGAAGCCGAACGGCCGCGTGTCGCCGGCCGCGGTCTCGAGCGGCGGGCGCGGCCGGTCGGTCGGCAGCTCGAGCCGCGGCGGCAGGCCGGCCAGGCGCTCGCGCCAATAGCCGATCGCGGCCGCCAGCACCTCGCCGGCGAGCCACCGCCGCTGCCAGGCGGCGTAGTCGGCGTACTGCACGGGCAGCGCCGGCAGGCGCGGCTCCCGGCGGCGCGCCAGGGCACCGTAGGCGGCCCGCAGCTCGCGCATCAGGATGCCCAGCGACCATCCGTCCGCGACGATGTGGTGCAGGATGCCGAGCCAGAGATGGCGGCACTCGGCGAGGCGGAGCAGCCGCGGCCGGAAGAGCGGCCCGCGCGCGAGGTCGAAGGGACGGCGCGCCTCGTCCGCGGCAAGCGCCAGCGCCGCCTCCTCGGCGCGAGCGCCCAGGGCGCCGAGGTCGACGAGCGGTAGTGCGGGCGCGGCCGGCAGCCGACCCTCGGCGCCGGCTCCCGATGCTCCGAGGTCGACGTGGGGCAGGGTGCTCACGGTGGCTGGGCCACCCGGGACCGGCGCGATAGGAGCCGGGGCGATGACCTGGAGCGGCTCGCCGGCGACCTCGTGGAAGGTGGTGCGCAGCGTCTCGTGGCGGCGGACCAGGGCGGCGACGGCGGCACCGAGCGCCGCCACGTCGAGCGTGCCCAGCAGCCACACCGCGAGCGGCACGTTGTAGGCCGCCGAGCCCGGCGCCAGGCGGTCCAGGAACCAGAGCCGCTGCTGGGCGAACGAGAGCGGCAGGCCGGCGGTGCCGGCGGCGGCTGCGGCAATGGGGGCGCCTGCGGTACCCGGGCCGGCGCTCGCGCCGGCGCGCTCAGCGCGCGATGTTCGCGGCAAGGGCAAGAGGGGCGGCATGGAAACCAGGGGTAGCGCCGGTGACGGGGCCGGCTCGGCGCTGCCCGCGCCTCCCTGCCGCGCTGCCTGCAGGCGGCCGGCCAGGCCGGCGACGGTGGGCTCCTCGAAGAGGGCGCGTACCGGCAGCTCGATCCCGAGGCGGTCGCGCAGCCGCGAGATCACCTGGGTGGCGAGCAGCGAGTGGCCGCCCAGCTCGAAGAAGTTGTCGTCGACGCCGACCCGCTCGAGTCCCAAGAGGTCGGCCCAGATCTGGGCCAGGCCCTCCTCGAGCGGCGTGCGCGGCGCGGCGTAGGCCTCCGGCAGCGCCGGCCGCGCGCTGTCCGGCGCCGGCAGCGCGGCGCGGTCCACCTTGCCGTGCGCGGTCAGCGGCAGGGCGTCGAGCACCACGAAAGCGGCGGGGACCATGTAGTCCGGCAGTTGCGCCTTGACCGCCCGCCGCAGGTCCGGCACCAGCTCGCGGGCGAGCTTGCCGCGCAGCGGGTCGCTGGCGTAGGCGCGCCATGGCAAGGGCAGCGGCGGCGCGTCCCGCGGTCCGGCGGGAGGAGCCGGCGCCTCCACCCCGGCCGCAGGCGGCGCGACGCCTCCTCCTGCCGGCCGCCGGAGCACCGCGTTGAAGCGCAGCCCTCCCTCGCTTCCCGGTCCGCAGGCCGCCAGCTCGGCGGCGAAGCCGTGCAGCTCCGCCAGCCGCGCCAGCTCCTCGGGGTCCACGCCCGGCTCGCGCGCCACCCGCTCCGCCACCGCTCGCCGTAGCTGCCCGACCGTCTCGGTCTCGGGCCCCGGATCGGCGAGCAGCGCCAGGGCGGCGGCCTCGCCGGCCAGCCGCCGGTCGGGGATGCCGGCCACCGCCAGCGCCGTCGCGGGCATTTCGGGGAGCGCCGCGAGCGCCGCGAGCGCCGCGAGCCGCTCGCCGAGCGCCGCGAGCGTCAGCCCTCCTCCCGCTCGCCAATCGAGGGCCTCGCCGACGCTCCGCTCGCCGCCGCCGCCCGGCAGCGCCTCCGACCAGCAATGAGTGTCGCGATTGGCGACGATCGGAGCCGCGACCGGCCGTCCCACGGTGAGCACCGCGTCGTAGCGGAAGCGGGTCAGCTCGTTGACCGAGCGGCCGCGCTTCTTCCAGATCTCGACCCGCGAGATCGCCGGCAGGCGGAGCGCCAGCGCCGTGAACAGCTCGGGAGCGACGAGCAGCTCCTCTTCGTCCACTCGCCGCCGCCGCACCCGCCGGCCGAGCTCCGCCACCGTCATCTCGTCCGGCGCCGCCGCCAGCTCGAGCGAGATGTAGAAGGCGTCGGCGAGCGGCAGGCTGCGCAGGTCGCCCAGGAAGACCTTGCCGCCGGGGGCGAGCGCGGTGACCGCCTGCTCGAGCACCCGCACCAGGTAGTCGGCGCTGGGGAAGTACTGCACCACGGAGTTGAGGATCACGAGATCGAGCTCGCCCGGGGCCACCCCGCGCCAGTCGTCGGCCAGCGCCTGGGCGAGCGACACCTGCGGCAGCGCCCATGCCGGCCGCGCCAGCTGCCGCGCCAGGTAGTCGAGCGCGGCGCGCGAGAAGTCGGTGGCGCGATAGCTCTCGCAGTGGGGGGCGACGCGGAACAGCAGCAGGCCGGTGCCGCAACCCACCTCGAGCACGCGGCGCGGGGCGAGCGCCAGCAGCCGCGCAACCGTGGTCTCGACCCACTCCCGCATCTCCGCTTCGGGGATCGGTTGGCCGGTGTAGCTGCTGTTCCAGCCGCTCAGGTTGAGGGTGGGATCGGCCAGCTCGCCGGTCTCGTAGGTCTCGTCGTAGAGCTGGTTCCAGGCGGCGAGGTGCTCGGCGACGGGCTCCGCCTCCGACCAGCCTGGAGAGCCCTCAGGGGAATGCCGCACGGCCACCGAGGTCGTGCGGCGGCCGCGACTGGCGACAGGCGGAGCCGCGGCCGGCACGGCACCGCCGGCCTCCTCGCGCCGCACCACGTAGGCGACGAGCTGCAGCGCCGCATCCTCCCCGCCGCCGGCCGCCGGCCTCGCCACCACCACCGCCTCGCGCACCGCGGGGTGGCGGGCGAGGACCGCCTCGATCTCGCCGGTCTCGACCCGGAAGCCCCGCAGCTTGACCTGGGTGTCGATGCGTCCGAGGAACTCGAGGCTGCCGTCCGGCAGCTGCTGGGCCAGGTCGCCGCTGCGGTAGAAGCGGCAGGTCGGCCTGGCGCCCGCTCCCTCGCCGCGTTCCTCGCGCACCTCGCGTTCTTCGCTCTCGTCGCGCCCCTCGCACCCCTCGCGCCCCTCGCGCTCCTCGCATTCATTGCAGGCAGGCAGCGTGACGTATTTCTCCGCGGTGAGCTCCGGCCGGCGGAGGTAACCGCGCGTCACGCCCATGCCGCCGATCCAGATCTCTCCCGGCACCCCGATCGGAACCGGTTGGCCGTGGCGGTCGCGCAGCTCGATCCGGCAGCCCGGCAGCGGCCGGCCGAGCAGCGAACGGATCGCCGCGGGGGCGCGCGGCACCCGCCACGCCGTGCAGAGGATCGTCGTCTCGGTGGGGCCATAGAGGATCCAGATCTCGGCCGCGGGGAACCTCCGCCGCAGGTCGGCCAGCAGCTCGTCCGGGGCGCGGTCGCCGCCGAGCACGATGCGGCGCAGCGCCGGCACCGGCCCGCCGCCCCGGCGCTCCAGGGTGTTGAGCAGCTGGCGGGCCAGCGCCGGCACGGCCGCGAGCGCGGTGACCGACGGCAGCGCCGCCGCCAGCCGCTCGAGGTCGAGGACCGGGCGGGTCGGGAAGAGCACCGCCGCGGCGCCGGCCGGCAGCGCCATCATCATCTCGAGGACGAAGAAGTCGAACGAGAACGGGGCGGTGCACAGCAGCCGATCGCCCGGGGCCAGGCGCAGCAGCTTCTGCGTCGCCGCCATCACGTCGGCGAGGCTGCCGCGCTCGATCCCCGCGGCTTTCGGCCAGCCGGTGGTGCCGGAGGTGTAGATGCAGTAGGCGAGGTCGCCGCGCCGGGCCGAGCGGGGGGATGGCGCGGACGGCCCCGCCGGCTCCGATGCCTCCCCTGGCTCCGCTGGCGCCGCTGGCTGCACTGGCGGCGATGATCCCGTGGGCGCCAGCGCCTCCGGGCTCTGCCGCAGCACCTCCTCGCCGGCCAGGTGGACGACCGCCGCGCCATGCAGCGGCAGCTGCGGCAGCGCCAGCAGGCCCGCCTCGTCCCCCGCCACCACCGCGGCCCGCGAGTCCTCGAGCAGGAAGGCCAGGCGGGCGGTGGGCAGCCCTGGATCGAGCGGCACGAAAGCGCCGCCCGCCTTCAGGATGCCGAGCAGGCCGGCGACCAGCGCCGGCCCGCGCGCGCCGGTCAGCGCCACCAGCGTGTCGGGACCGACCCCCAGGGCGCGCAGCCGCCGCGCCACGCGGTTGGACCAGGCGTCGAGCTCGGCGAAGGAGAGCCGCTGCTCGCCGCCGCCGCGCTCCGCGGTCTCCACCTCGGCGGGGACCAGCAGCGCCGGCGCGTGCGGGTCGGCCGCGACCGCCCGCGCGAAGCGCGCGACGACGTCCTCGCCGATCTCGGCCGGCGCGTCGTTCCATTCGACGGCCAGCTGGTGGCGCTCGGCGGCGGCGAGCCACGGCAGCGCCGAGAGGCGGGCCGCCGGGTCGGCGGCGAGACCGGCCAGCAGCTCCCGCAGGTGGCCGAGGAGGCGTGCCGCGGTCGGCGGGTCGAAGAGGTCCGCGGCATAGGAGAGATGGGCGAGCAAGGCCCGGCCGGCGCCCGCGGTGCCCGCGGCGCCCGCGGTGCCCGCGGTGCCCGCCGGGAGGCCCTCGTACCAGGAGAGCGCCAGGTCGAACTTCGCGTCGGGGGCGCCGGCGTCGAGCCGGCTCAACGACAGCCCGGCCAGGTCGGCCAGCTCGGCCGCGCCGCGCGGCGCGTTCTGCAGCACACACATGACCTGGAAGAGCGGGTTCTGCGACAGGCGGCGCTCGGGCCTGACCTCCTCGACCAACCGCTCGAAGGGGAGGTCCTGGTGGGCGTAGGCGGCCAGCGCGGTCTCCCGCACCCGCGCCAGCAGCGTCTCGCCCGTCGGGTCCCCCGCGAGGTCGAGGCGCAGCGCCAGGCTGTTGACGAAGAAGCCGATCAGGCGCTCGGTCGCGAGGTGATGGCGGTTGGCGATCGGCGACCCGACGACCAGGTCGTCCTGGCCGCTGGCGCGGGCGAGCAGCGCGGCGAAGCCGGCGAACAGGGTCATGAAGAGCGTCGCCCCGTGCCGCCGGCCGGCCGCGGCGAGCCGCTCGGCGGTCTCCGGGTCCAGGCGGAGGACGGCGGCGCCGCCGCGGTAGCTCTGCGCCGCCGGGCGCGGCCGGTCGCTCGGCAGGTCCAGCGCCGAGGGTGCGCCGGCCAGCCGCTGGCGCCAGTAGGCGAGCTGGCGCTCCATCTCCTCGTCGCCCAGCCACCGCCGCTGCCAGACCGCGTAGTCGGCGTACTGGATCGGCAGCTCGGCCAGCGGGCTCGGGCTCCCGGCGAGCGACGCCCGGTAGAGCGCGTGGATCTCGTCGACCAGCACTCCCAGCGACCATCCGTCGGAGACGATGTGATGGAGATCGAGCAGCAGCGCGTGGTCGTCCGGCCGCGGACCGGCGGCGTGGAGGAGGGCGCCGCGCAGCAGCGGGCCGCGGCAGAGGTCGAACGGCCGGCGCGCCTCCTCGCGGGCAAGCCGCAACGTCTCGGCGCCGCGCCGCTCGGCCGGCAGCGCCGCGAGGTCGAGCCGCGGCAGGCGCAGCGGCGCGGGCGGCGCGACGAGCTGGGCCGGCTCGCCGCCGATCTCCTCGAAGCGGGTGCGCAGCGCCTCGTGGCGGCGCACCACCTCCGAGAGCACCGCATCGAGCCGCGCCGCGGCCAGCGGACCGTGGACGGCGAGCGCCAGCGGCATGTTGTAGACCGCCCGGCCGGGCGCCAGCCGGTCGAGGAACCAGAGCCGCTCCTGGGCGTAGGAGAGCGGCAGCGGCCGGTCGCGCGGCACCGGCCGGATCGGCGGCCGCGGCGGGGCGCCGACACCGCGCGCCGCCTCGACCGCCGCCGCCATGCCGGCCAGGGTCGGGGTCTCGAAGATCCTGGTGAGCGGCAGCTCGATCCCCAGGGTCTCGGCGAGCCGCGACGCCAGCTGGGTGGCGAGCAACGAATGTCCGCCGAGGTCGAAGAAATCGTCGCCGCGGCGCGGGCGGACCTCTCCCAGCACCTCCTTCCAGAAGCCGGCCACCAGCTCCTCGACCGCGGTGCGCGGCGGGTCCAGCTCCGCCTCGTCGGCCGGCGGCGGCTCGAGACGGGCCAGGGCGCGGCGGTCGAGCTTGCCGTTCGGCGTCAGGGGCAGGTCGGGGAGGAGGACGAAACCGGCCGGCACCATGTAGTCCGGCAGCTGGCGGCGCAGCGCATCGCGCAGCCGCGCGGCGGTGAGCTCGGGCGAGCCGGCCACGTAGGCGGTCAGGCGGCGGTCGCCGGCCGCCGCGACGCCGAACGACACCGCCGCCTGCCGCACTCCCGGCAGACCGGTCAGCGCGGCCTCGATCTCTCCCGGCTCGATGCGGAAGCCGCGCAGCTTCACCTGGTGGTCGATGCGGCCCAGGAAGTCGAGGCCGCCGTCCGGGCGATGGCGGACCAGGTCGCCGGTGCGGTAGAGCCGAGAGCCGCCCTGGCCCGTGCCCGAGGCATCCGGCACGAACCGCTCGGCGGTCAGGTCCGGCCGCCGCCAGTAGCCGCGCGCCACCCCGTCGCCGCCGATCAGCAGCTCGCCGGCGGCCCCCATCGGCACCGGCTCGAGGCCCTCGTCGACGACGAAGAACCGCGTGTTGGCGATGGGCCGGCCCAGGCCCACCGCGCCACGCGCCGTCAGCTCCGACTCGCCCACCGCGCGCACCGACGACCAGACCGCGGTCTCGGTGGGGCCGTAGACGTTCCACAGCTCGACGCCGCGGGCGAGCAGCGCCGCGGCGAGCTCGCACGGCAGCGCCTCGCCGCCGCACAGTGCCACGAGGCTCGGCCGCCCCAGCCACCCGGTCTCGACCAGCAGGCGCCACGTCGCCGGAGTCGCCTGCATCGCCGTCACTCCCGCGGCCTCCAGGAGCGCCGCCAGCCGGCGTCCGTCGGTCCTCTCCTCGTCGCGCACCACCTCGATCCGCCCGCCCAGCGCCAGCGGCAGATAGATCTCGAGGGCCGCGATGTCGAAGGTCAGCGTGGTCAGCGCCGGCACCACCGGCGGCCGGCCGTCCGCGCCTGGCCCCGGCCGCTCGGCCATGCTGCGCAGGAAGTTGACCACCGCGCGGTGAGGCAGGCTGACGCCTTTCGGCCGGCCCGTCGAGCCGGAGGTGTAGAGGACGTACGCCAGCGACTCGTCCGCGGCCCGCGCCGCCGGCGCCGCGATGGCCGCGGACGCTTGCGCGGCGATCGCCGCGGCCTCGCGGTCGAGGCAGACGACACGCGGTCCGGCCGCGGCGCCGGCCGCGGCGGGCTCGGCACCGGCCGCGGCACCGGCCGCGGCGCCCGGCTCGGCACCGGCCGCGGCGCCCGGCTCGGTACCGGCCGCGGCACCGGGCTCGGCGCCAGCGCCCAGCCGCTCGAGCCAGCGCTCCTCGGTCAGCAGCACCGCGGGCGCGCTGTCGCCGAGCACCAGCGCCAGGCGCTCGGCCGGGTGGGCCGGGTCGAGCGGCACGTACGCGCCGCCCGCCTTCAGGATGCCGAGCAGCGCCACCACCATCTCCGGCGAGCGGTCGACGCACAACGCCACCCGTGTCTCCGGCCCCACGCCCAGGCGCCGCAGGTGGCGCGCCAGCCGGTTGGCGCGCGCTTCGAGCTCGCCGTAGGTCAGCGTCCGGCCCTGGCCGCTGACCGCCGCCGCCGCGGGCTGCCGCGCCGCCTGCCATTCGAACAGCTCGTGCACGCGCGCGGCGCTCAGCGAGAGCCGCGGCGGCGGGCCGGCCCCCGGGACCGTCGTCCCCGCCATCGCCGGCATTGTCTGCATCGGTGGCATCGGTGGCATCGTTGGCATCGTCGGCATCGTTGGCACCGGCGTCGGGGCCCGCCGCCAGTCCATGGCGGTGTCGTTCCACTCGCGCACCAGCTGCTGGCGCTCCGCGGCGCCGAGCAGCGGCAGCTCGCCGATGGCGCGTGCCGCGCCGCCGCTCCCGTCCTCGAGCGGGGCCGCGACCGCCGCGAGCAGCGTGCGGTAGTGGTCCGCCAGCCGCTTGACGGTGGCGGCGTCGAAGAGGTCGCGGCTGTACTCGAACGACAGGGCCAGCCCCCGCGGAGTCTCGACCACCGACAGGGTGAGGTCGAACTTGGCCGCCGAGATCTCGAGCTCGCGGAGCTCCATCGTCAGGTCGCCGGTGATCGGCGCCGCACCGGCGTCGCCGCCGTTGCCGGTATCGCCGGCATCGCCCGCATTGCCCCCCTGGGGGGCAGGAGCGTCGCCGGCGCCGGCCCCGGCCGCGGCCCAGGCTCCCGGTCCGGCGCCGGCCCAGGCCTGCTGCAGCGCCAGGAGCACCTGGAAGAGCGGCGCGCGGCCGAGATCGCGCTCCGGCGCCAGCTCCGAGACCAGCTTCTCGAACGGCAGGTCCTGGTGCGCGTAGGCCGCCAGGCTCACCTCCCGCACCCGCCGCAGCAGCTCGCCGAAGGTCGGGCCGCCGGAGAGGTCGACGCGCAGCGCCAGCACGTTGATGAAGCAGCCGATCAGCCCCTCGATCTGCAGGCGCTCGCGGCCGGCGATCGGCGCCCCGACCACCAGGTCCTCCTCCCGCGTCGAGCGGTGGAGCAGGACGTCCAGCGCGGCCAGCAAGGTCATGAACAGCGTCGCGCCGCGCCGCCGGGCGGCGCGGCGCAGCTCCGCCGAGAACGCGGGCGGCAGCAGCACCGCGATCCGCGCGCCGCGGAAGCTCACCACCGGCGGCCGCGGCCGGTCCGCCGGCAACGCCAGCAGCGCCGGCGCTCCGGTCAGCGCCCGGCGCCAGTAGGCGAGATGCGCCGCGAGGACCTCGCCGGTCAGCCAGCGGCGCTGCCAGAGGGCGTAGTCGGCGTACTGGATCGGCAGCTCGGGCAGCGGCGAGGGCCGGCCGGCGGCGAAGGCCGCGTAGAGCGCCGCCAGCTCGCGCAGGCAGATCCCCACGGACCAGCCGTCCGCGACGATGTGATGCAGCGCGAGCACCAGCAGGTGCCGCGGCTCCGGGCCGCCGCTGCCCAGGCGCAGCAGCGCCGCGCGCACCAGCGGTCCGGCGGCGAGGTGGAGCGGGCGGCGGGTCAGCCTGGAGCCGGCGGCGGCGGCCTCGGTCTCGGCCGCCGCCGCGGCGAGCGCCGACAGGTCGACCAGCGGGAGACGCAGCTCGAGGTGGGGAGACACCACCGCCACCGGCTTGCCGCCGGCCGCCGGGTAGACGGTGCGCAGCACGTCGTGACGGCGCACGATCTCGTCGAGGCTGCGCGCGAGCAGCCCCGGGTCGAGCCTGCCGCGCAGCAACAGCGCGCCGGAGAGGTTGTAGGCGGGGCTGTCCGGCGCCAGCTGCGCCAGGAACCAGATGCGCTCCTGGGCGTAGGAGAGGACGATCTCCTTGCCTGCCGGGAGCTGCACGATCGGCGGCGCCGCGGCCGGCTGCCGGTGGGCCGCGTCGGTCCCGGCGCCGAGCGCGACGAGCTCGCGAGCCATCCCCTCGAGCGTCGGGCGCTCGAACACCTTCTGCAGCGTCAGCTCGACGCCGAACGCCTCGCGCACGCGCGACACCAGCTGGGTGGCCAGCAGCGAGTGCCCGCCGAGGGTGAAGAAGTTGTCGGCCACCCCGATCCGCTCGCGTCCCAGCAGCTCGGCCCACAGGCCCGCGAGCAGCTCCTCGGCCCCGGAACGGGGAGCGGCGCTGCCGGCGGCGGCGTCCCCGTCCTGCTCGCGGTCCGGCGCCGGCAGCGCCTTGCGGTCGAGCTTGCCGCTGGGCGTCAACGGCAGCCGCTCGAGCCAGACCACCTCCGCCGGCACCATGGCGTCCGGCAGCCGGGCGGCGAGCGCCCGGCGCAGCTCGGCGGCGAGCGCCTGTAGGCGCGGCCCGACGGCGACTGCCTGGCACGGCCTGGCGGCCTCAGGCAGCGGGTCGCGCGGCACCACGTAGGCCACCAGCAGCCGCTCGGCGGCGGCCGCCGGGCCGTCCGCGGCGCCGGCGGTGCCGGCGGCGCCGGCCGGGAGGCGGAGCGCCACCGCCGCCGCCTGCACGGCCGGTTGCGCCGCCAGCACCGTCTCGATCTCCCCGAGCTCGACGCGCACGCCGCGGATCTTCACCTGGTCGTCGGCGCGGCCGAGGTAGTCCACGGCGCCGTCCGGCAGGTAGCGCGCCACGTCGCCGGTGCGGTATAGGCGCGCCCCTGGCGCGCCGTTCCAATCAGACTTGCGCGCCCCTGGCGCGCCGTTCCGATCCGGCTGCCGGGCTCCCGCGGCCGCGGCGAAGGGGTCGGGCACGAACTTCTCCGCGGTGAGCCCGGGGCGTCCCAGGTAGCCGCGGCCCACCTGCACGCCGCCGATGTGGAGCTCACCCGGCACCCCGATCGGCACCTCCTGCCCGTGGCGGTCGAGCAGATGGATGCGGGTGTTGGCCAGCGGCCGGCCGATCGGCACCAGCCGCCGCGGGCTCCGCGGCTCGCACGCCCACGAGGTCACCTCGACCGCCGCTTCGGTGGGGCCGTAGAGGTTGTGCAGCGGCACCGCCAACCGGGAGCAGAAGCGCTGCTGGAGATCGTGCGCCAGCGCCTCGCCGCTCGCCAGCACGCGCCGCAGCCGGTGCGCGACGGCGCCGTCGTCCACGCCGGGGCTGCCGGCATCGGCCACGAAGGCGCGCAGCATCGACGGCACGAAGTGCAGGGTCGTGATGCCCTGGCCGGCGATCGTCCGCCACAGGTAGGCGCTGTCGCGGTGCCCCCCGGGACGCGCCATCACCAGGAGCGCCCCGGTGGCGAGCGGCCAGAACAGCTCCCACACCGAGACGTCGAAGCCGATCGGGGTCTTCTGCAGCACGCGGTCGTCGGCGGCCAGGGAGTACCGCTCCTGCATCCAGAGCAGCCGGTTGACGATCCCGCGATGGGTGTTCATCGTCCCCTTGGGGCGGCCGGTGGAGCCGGAGGTATAGATCACGTAGGCCAGGTTGTCGGGGTGGGCGAGGTTCGGCAGATCGGCGGCCGCGGGCCCGAGCTCCGGCTCCGGTGCGGGTCCAAGCGCCGGAGGCGCCGACGCCGACGCCGGCCCAGGCTCCGGCGCCGCCGCGCCGTCGAGCAGGACCGTGACACCGGCGGCCGGGTCGTCCTCGCCCAGCCGCGGCAACAGGGCGCCCTGGACGAGCAGCAGCCGGGCGCCGGCGTCCTGCCGCATGAACCGCAGGCGGTCGGGCGGGTAGTCGGGATCGAGCGGCAGGTAGGCGGCGCCTGCCTTGAGGACGGCGAGCAGGCCGACGACCAGGGCTGTGGAGCGCTCGGCGCAGACGGCGACCACCGTCTCCGGCCCGGCGCCGAGCTGGCGCAGCCGGCGCGCCAGCCGGTTGGCGCGGGCGTTCAAAGCGAAATAGGTGAGGCTGTCGCTCCCCTCGCCGAGCTCGCCGCCGCCGGCGGCCACCGCCACCGCGTCGGGGCTGCGCCGCACCTGCTCCTCGATCAGCTGGTGCAGGCAGAGGTCCTGGCGGTAGGCGGCCGCGGTGGCGTTCCACTCGATCAGCTGCTGACGTTCGCCGGCCGTGAGCAACGACAGCATCCGCACGCCAGTATGCGGGAGGCCTGACGACTCGCCCTCGGCCTGGGCCGCGATCCCGGCGAGCAGGCTCTGGTAGTGGCCGGCCAGGCGCCAGGCGGTGGCGGCGTCGAAGAGGTCGCGGCTGTACTCCAAGCGGCCGGCGAGCCCGCCGTCCCGGGGTCCCAGCTGCAAGGTGAGGTCGAAGCGGGAGCTGCCGGCGTCGATCGCCAGCGGCTCGAGCAGGAGGTCGGGAAGCGAGAGCGGCGCGGTAGGGGTGTTGAGCAGCACCAGCATGGCCTGGAACAGCGGCGAGCGATCGCGATGGCGCTCCGGCGACAGCTCGAGGACCAGCTTCTCGAGCGGCATGTCCTGGTGCTCGTACGCCGCGAGGACGGCCTGGCGGGTGTCCGCCAGCAGCTCGCCGAAGCCGGGGTCCCCGGCCAGCCGGCTGCGCAGCACGAGGGTGTTGACGAAGAGCCCGATCAGGTCCTCGGTCTCCACCAAGCCGCGGTTGGCGATGGGGAAGCCGACGAGGAGGTCGTCCTGGCCGGAGAGGCGGTGCAGCAACAGGTTCCAGGCCGCGGTCAGCGTCATGAACAGCGTCGCGCCCGCCCGCCTGGCCAGCCGCGCGATCGCCGCCGACAGCGCGGCGTCGACGGTGACCGGGTGGGTGCCGCCGCGGTAGGAGAGCACCGCCGGCCGCGGCCGGTCGGCCGGCAGCTCGAGCAGCATCGGGGCGCCGGCGAGCTGCGCGCGCCAATACGCGAGATGCTCTTGCAGCAGCTCGTCGCGGAGCTTGTCGCGCTGCCAGATGGCGAACTCCGCGTAGCGCAGGCGGGGCTCCGGCAGCGGCGAGGGCAGGCCGGCGGCGGCCGCGGCATAGAGCGCCGCCAGCTCGCGCAGCAGGATCGCCGTCGACCAGGCGTCCCAGGCGATGTGATGGGCGGTGAGCAGCAGCACGTGCTCCGCCGCGCCGAACCGCAGCAGGTGCCCGCGCAGCAGCAGGCCGGCGGCGAGGTCGAAGGGCGCGCGGGCCTCGGCGACGGCCAGGCGCGCGGCCTCCGCGGCGGCCGCCGCGCCGGGCAGCCCGGACAGATCGACGGTGGGAAGGGCGAAGGGGCGGGCCGCCGCCGCTCGTTGTGTCACGCGGTGCTCGACGACGACGAAGCGGGTGCGCAGGGCCTCGTGCCGGCGCACCACCTCGCCCAGGCTGGCCGCGAGGGCCGGCAGGCGCAGGCGGCCGCGGAGGCGCACCGCCACCGGGATGTGGTAGGCAGGGCTGCCGGGCTCGAGCTGCGCCAGGAACCAGAGCCGCTCCTGGGCGAACGACAGCGGCGCGGCGCCCGCGTGGCGCAGCGGAGCGGCCGCCTGGCTGCGGGCGGTGGCGATCCGCTCGGCGAGGCCGGCGATGGTGGGGGAGGCGAAGACGTCGCGCAGCGCCAGCTCGACCCCGAGCGCTTCCCGCACCCGCGACACCAGCTGGGTGGCGAGCAGCGAGTGGCCGCCCAGGTCGAAGAAGTCCTGGTCGACGCCGGCGGGCTCGACCCCGAGCAGCCGTGTCCACAGCCCGACGAGCACCTCCTCGACCGGGGTGCGCGGCGGCCGCGGGACGGCCGCGCCGGTGCCCGCGTCCTCGACGCTCTCCGGCTCCGGCAGCGCGTCGCGATCGAGCTTCAGGTTGGCGGTCCACGGCAGGCGCGGCAGCGTGACGAAGGCGGCGGGCACCATGTAGGCGGGGAGGCGCTCGCCGAGGAAGACGCGCAACCGCCGGCCCAGGGTGGAGGCACCGCCGGCGCAGGGGCGGCCGACCCCGCCGCCGGGATCGAGGCTGCCCGCGATATCGGCGCCAGGGGTGGCAGGGGCGCCTGGGTCGCCGGGGCCGGGGTCGGCCGCCACCACGTACGCCACCAGGCGCTTGCCGCCGGTGGCGGGCTCGTCGCGGTCGACGACCGCCACCTCCCGCACCTCGGGATGGCGGGCCAGCACCGCCTCGACCTCGCCGAGCTCCAGCCGGATGCCGCGGATCTTGACCTGGCGGTCGATGCGCCCGAGGAACTCGAGGGCGCCGTCGGCGCGCCATCGCGCCAGGTCGCCGGTGTGATAGAGGCGCCCTCCCGCCTCGCCGGCGCCGCGCGCGAAGGGATCGGGAGAGAACGCGGCGGCGGTCAGCTCCGGCCTGCCGAGATAGCCGCGCGCCAGGCAGGCGCCGGCGATGCACAGCTCGCCGGGCGCTCCCCTGGGCACCTCGCGGCACCCGCGGTCGAGCAGGTAGAGGCGCGCGCCGGCGATCGGCCGGCCGATCGGGACGCTCGGCCCGGCGGGCGCGACCGCTTCGCCGGCGTCGGTCCGGCACCTCCACTCGGCGACCGAGATCGCGGCCTCGGTCGGGCCATAGCGCGAGACGAGGAGCGGAGCGGCGCCGGCGGCGCCTGCGGCGACTGCGAAGGCCGAGCCATAACGGTGCGGCAGGTCGCCCGGCACGCGGTCGCCGCCGGTGACGACGAGGCGCAGCGAGCGGCCGCGAAGGAACGCTTCCTCGGCGAGCAGCGCCGGGAACAGCGCCGGCGGGAGGGCGAGGTTGGTGACTTCGCCGCCGGCGATCAGGCGCGCCAGGTAGGCGGCATCCTGCTGGCGCCCCGGCTCGGGCAGCACGACCGTCGCCCCGACCCACAGCGGGGCGAAGACCTCGAGCACCGAGACGTCGAAGGCCAGGCGCGTGCGTTGCAGCACGCGGGCGCCCGGCGCGAGGTCGGCGGCGACCTGGAAGCGGAGACGGTTGGCCACCGCGCGATGAGAGACGACGACGCCTTTGGGCGTCCCGGTGGAGCCAGAGGTGTAGAGCACATAGGCGGCGGAATCGGCGCCGGCGCGCGGCCATGCCGGGGGACGGGAGGCGGGTCCAGACCAGGGTTCCTGGTCGTGTCCCAGGTTGCCCTTGCCTCCCTTTGGGCGAGGGGTGCCCGGGGCAAGGGCAGAGGATTTTGGTACCTCGCCCAAAGGGAGGCAAGGGCAATCTGGGTCACGACCAGGTCCTTGGCCCGGGTCCTCGAGGAGCACGCGGCGAACCGTGGACGGCAGGCGCTCGGCGGCCTGCTTGCCGGCCCGCTCACCGGCAAGCACCGCCTGCGCCCCCGAGTCGGCGAGCAGGGCGGCCAGGCGCTCCGGCGGGTGCGCGGGATCGAGCGCCAGGTACGCTCCGCCGGCCTCGAGGATGGCGAGCAGGCCGGCCACCATCGCGAACGACGGTTCGGCGCAGATGCCGACGATGCTCTCCGGCCCCACCCCCTGCGCGCGCAGGTCCCGCGCCAGCCGGTTCGCCCACGCCGCGAGCTCGCCGTAGGTGAGCTGCCGCTCGCCCGCCACGCCCTCCCGGTGCTCGACCAGGGCCACCGCCGCGGGGTCGCGCGCCGCCTGGCGCTCGAACGGCTCGTGGACCAGGTCGTCGCCGCCTGCCTGCCAGTCGGTGGCCTGCCACTCGCAGAGCATCTGGTGGCGCTCGGCCGGCGAGAGGAGCGGCAGCTCGGAGAGGGGGCGCTCCGCACCGGCCGCGATCCCCCGCAACAGGTTGCCCAGCTGCTCTCCGAACCGCTCGACGGTCGCCGGGTCGAAGAGCTCGGCGCGGAAGGTCCAGGCCCCGGCCAGGCCGCCTGCCGCGGTCCTCGCCACGGCGAGCGACAGGTCGAACTTGGCGGTGCCGCTGTCGGTGTCCAGGTACTCGACCGCGAGGCCGGCGAGGGGCAGCTCCGGCAGCGGCGGCTGCAGGGCGAACAGCGCCTGGACGAAAGGCGTCTCCGCCAGCCCGCGCCGCGGCGCCAGCTCGGCGACCAGCCTGTCGAAGGGGACGTGCTGGTGGGCGAAGACGGCCAGCGCCACTTCCCGGACGCGCGCCAGCAGCTCGCCGAAGCCCGGATCGCCGGCCAGGTCGAGGCGCAGCACCAGGGTGTTGAAGAAGGGGCCGATGAGGTTCTCGATCTCGAGCCGGTCGCGGCTGGCGACGACCGTGCCGACCGCCATGTCGTCCTGGGCGCCGTGGCGCCGGAGTAGCGTGGCGAATGCAGCCAGCAGCGTCATGTAGAGGGTGGCGCCCCGGCGCTGGCCGAGCGCGGCCAGCTCGCCGGCGAGGGCGGCGGGCACGGCCCAGGGGCGGCGGACCCCGCGCGGGCTCGGCACAGCGGGTCGCGGCCGGTCGAGCGCCAGGTCGAGCCGCGGCGGCTCGCCGCGCGCGCCGGCCAGCTGCTCCCGCCACCAGGCCAGCTCGGCCGCCAGGACCTCGCCCGAGAGCCACTCGCGCTGCCAGCGGGCGAAGTCGGCGTACTGGATGGGCAGCTCGGGCACCGCGGGCAGCAAGCCGCCGGCGGCGGCGAGGGTGCCCAAGGCACCGAGATCTCCGGCGGCGGCATCATCCGCGACGGCAACGTGGCGCGCGGCCGCCGAATAGAAAGCGGCCAGCTCCCTGGCGAGGATCTCGAGCGATGAGCCGTCGGCGACCATGTGGTGCAGGCTCAGCAGCAGCACGTGCTCGCCATCGGCGGCGGGGCGCGAGGGTCCCGCCGCGGCTCGCGGCGAGCCGGCATCAGAGGTGCCGGCAAGGCGCAGCAGGGCCGCCCGCAGCAGCGGACCGGCGGCGAGATCGAACGGGCGCCGGGCTTCGGCCGCGATCAGGCCGGCCGCCGTTGCCGCGCGGGTCCCGTGCGGCAGGCTGGACAGATCGACCAGCGGCAGCGCCGCCGCGTTCCCGCCGGGCACGGCCACCGCCACCGCCACGCTGCCCTGGGGCCCGCCGTCCCGCGCCACGAAGACGGTGCGCAGCACCTCGTGACGGCGGCGGACCTGGCCGATGCTCGCGGCCAGGGCGGCGACGTCGAGCGGGCCCACCAGGCGCAGGGCGCCCGGCAGGTTGTAGGTGGGGCTCCCCGGCTCCAGCCGGTCGAGGAACCAGAGCTGCTCCTGGGCGAACGAGAGCGCCGCCTCCCGCGTCCCCTGCGCCGCGCGCTCTTCCAGCGGCAGGCGCCGGATGGGCGCCGGCTGCGGGCGGCCGGCGCCGGCGCCTGCCAGGGTGGTCTCGATCTCCCGCGCCAGGTCCTCCAGCCGGGAGAGCTGCAGCAGCCTGGGGAGCGGGATCTCGACGCCGGTCAGGTCGCGCAGCCGGGCCGCCACCCGGATGGCCAGCAGCGAGTGGCCGCCGAGCCGAAAGAAGTCGTCGCCGGGGCCGACCTGCTCGCGGCCGATCCCCAGGACGCCGGCCCACACTCCCGCGATCAGCTCCTCGGCCGGAGTGCGGAGCGCGCCGCGGCGAGCGTCGCCGCCGCGCCGCTCCCATGGCTGGGGCCGTGTGGGGAGCGGCAGCGCCCGGCGGTCGAGCTTGCCGCTGGGAGAGAGCGGCAGGCGATCGAGGACCAGGTAGTCGGCCGGCACCATGTAGTCCGGCAGCCGCAGGCGCAGGAAGTCGCGCAGCTCCGGGATCTCCGGGGCCACCGCTCCGCCCCGCGCCACGAGGTAGGCGACCAGCCGGCGGTCGGCGTCCTCGCCCTGCGCCACCACCACCGCCTGCCCCACCGCCGGATGCCGCAGCAGCGCCGACTCGACCTCGCCGAGCTCGATGCGGAAGCCGCGCACCTTGACCTGGAGATCGATCCGCCCCAGGAACTCGAGGTCGCCGTCGGCGCGCTGCCGCACCAGGTCGCCGGTGCGATAGAGGCGGGCGCCCGGCGTGACGCCGAAGGGATCCGGCACGAACCGCGCGGCGGTCAGCTCCGGACGTCCCGCGTAGCCGCGTGCCACTCCGTGGCCGCCGATCCACAGCTCGCCGGGCGCGCCGAGCGGCAGCGGCTCGCCAGCCTCGCCGGGCGCTCCGCGCCGGTCCACCACGTAGAGGCGGGTGTTGGCGATCGGGCGGCCGAGCCCCACGGCGCCGCCGAGGTGCGCCGCGGCCACGGGGTCCACGGAGTCCACGGAGTCCGCTCGGTCCGCCGGTTCCGCGCCGTCTGCCGGGTCCGCCGTGGTCACCCGCCTGGCGGCCGACCAGATCGCGGTCTCGGTCGGGCCGTAGACGTTCCACAGCTCGACGCCGCGGGCGAGCAGCGCGGCGGCCAGCTCCCGCGGCAGCGCCTCGCCGCCGCACAGCGCCACGAGGCCCGGCTGTCCCTGCCAGCCGGAGTCGAGCAGCAGGCGCCAGGTCGCCGGGGTCGCCTGCATCGCCGTCGCGCTCGCGTCTGCCAGCCGCGCGGCCAGCCGGTGTCCATCGGCAGCCTCCTCGCCGCTCACCACCTCGATCCGCCCGCCCAGCGCCAGCGGCAGGTAGATCTCGAGTCCGGCGATGTCGAAGGTCAGGGTGGTGAGAGCCGGCACCACCGGTGGCCGGCTGCCGTCGCCGAGCCCCGGCCGCTCGGCCATCGAGCGCAGGAAGTTGACCACCGCGCGGTGGGGCAGCCCCACGCCCTTCGGTCTGCCCGTCGAGCCCGAGGTGTAGATCAGGTAGGCAAGGCTGTCCGGGCCGGCAACGGAGAGTGGCGAGGCCAGGCCGGAGCTCTCCTCGGCGTCGATCCACTCCCGTTCCCGGTCGAGGCAGACCACGTACGGCTCGGCGGCGCCCGCGTCGGCCGTCGAGGCGCCGGCGCCCAGCCGCTCGAGCCAGCGCTCCTCGGTCAGCAGCACCGCGGGCGCGCTGTCGGCGAGCACCAGCGCCAGGCGCTCGGCCGGGTGGGCCGGGTCGAGCGGCACGTAGGCGCCGCCCGCCTTCAGGATGCCGAGCAGCGCCACCACCATCTCCGGCGAGCGCCCGACGCACAGCGCGACCCGCGCCTCCGGCCCCACGCCCAGCCGCCGCAGGTAGCGGGCCAGCCGGTTGGCCCGCGCCTCCAGCTCGCCGTAGGTCAGCGTCATGCCCTGGCCGGCGGCCGCCGGCGCCTCCGGCCGCCGCGCGGCCTGCCACTCGAACAGCTCGTGCACGAGCACGGCCGTCGCCGACAGCCGCCCCGGCGCCCGCGCGTCCGTTCCGAGCGTCGCTGCCGCAGGTCTCGGCCAGCTCGTGGCGGTGTCGTTCCATTCGCGCAGCAGCTGCTGGCGCTCCGCGGCGCCGAGCAACGGCAGGTCTCGGATCCTGCGCCGCGGCCCGCCGCCGGCAGCGCCGCGGGGGGCGGCGACCGCGGCGGCCAGCGCACGCAGCTGGTGGAGCAAGCGCAGGGCGGTGGCGGCGTCGAAGAGGTCGGCGTTGAACTGCAGCGAGGCGGCGAGCCCGCCGTCGACGTCGGCCATCGCCAGGGTCAGGTCGAGCTGGGCGCTGCGCCTCGGCAACGGCACCGCCTCGAGCACCAGGCCGCCCAGGTCGAGGCTCGCCCCGGCTTCGCCCAGCGCCAGCGTGCCGAGGCCGCGCTCACGCCGCCGGCGCTCCCGGTAGAGCACGAACATCACCTGGAAGATCGGCGAGCGGCTGGGGTCGCGCTCCCCGCCGAGCCGCTCGGCGAGCAGCGGGAAGGGGTAGTCCTGGTGGACGAAGGCCGCGATCGCCGCGTCCCGCACACGCGCCAGCAGCTCCTCGAAGGTGGGGTCGCCCGCGAGGTCGGCGCGCACCACGACCGGGTTGACGAAGTAGCCGACGACGCCGGCCAGCTCGGGCGAGCTGCGGCCGGACGCCGGCGTCCCCACCCGCAGCTCCTCCTGGCCGCCGGCGCGGTGGAGCAGCGCCAGGAAGGCGGCCAGCAAGGTCATGAACGGGGTGGCCCCGGCCCGCCGCCCGAGGGTGTAGAGGCCGGTGGTCAGCCCGCGGTCCAGCCGCAGCGACCGGGCGCCGCCGCGGAAGGTCTGCAGCGGCGGCCGCGGCCGGTCGGTGGGCAGCTCGATCGGGGGCGCTCCGGGGGGCAGGGCGGAGCGCCAGAAGGCCTCCAGGGAGGCGGCGGGGGCGGCGGAGGTGGCGGCGCCGGCGGCGCCGAGGGAGCCCGTCGAGGCGGAGGGTGCCGGCAGGGCTCGCCCGCGGTAGAGCGTTCCAAGCTCACGCAGGATCACGCCCATCGACCAGAAGTCCGCCACCAGGTGATGCACCGCGAGCACGACCAGGATCTCGTCCAGGCGCTCGTCCCGGCGCCGGCGGAACAGTGCCACCCGCAGCAGCGGTCCGCGGACGAGGTCGAAGGGCCGGTGCGCCTCCTCGACCAGCCGCTCGGTCAGCCGCTCCTCGCTCAGATCGCCGGCATCCTCCTCGATGAAGAGGAAGGCTGCGTCTGCGTCCTCATGCACCACCTGCACGGCGTCCTCGCCGTCCTGCTCGAACGTGGTGCGCAGCGCCGGATGGCGCTCGACCAGCGCCGCCAGCGCCCGCCGGAGCCGCGGCACGTCGAGCCTGCCGCAAGACCCGGTGGGCGACCGCCGCTTGTCCACCCTGGACGTGTGGCTACCGCCAAGGTCACGGATGCGCGCCGCGCCGGCGAGGACATAGGCCGGGTTGCCGCCGGGCACCAGGCGGTCGAGCAGCCAGAGGGCGCGCTGGCCATGCGACAGCGGGTACCGGGTCGGCGGAGCGGCCGCGGTCCGCGGCGCCGCGGGCTCCGGCGGCCTGGCCCCAGGCGTCGCGGCCGTGCCGGCCGCCGCCGTCGCCGCCGTCGCCGCCGAGGCCTCGACCAGCTCCAGGACCTGCTCCCCGAGCTGCGCGAGGGTTGGGCCTTCGAGCAAGCTGGCCAGGTCGACCTGCACGCCCAGGGTGGTCTCGATCGCCGCCGCGAGCTCGGCCGCCGCCAGCGAGTCGAGGCCGTGGGCCGTCAGCGACCGGTCCACCCGCAACCGCGCGGCCGGCAGCTCGAGGATCCGCGCCGACTGCCGGCGCAGCTGGGCGAGGATCAGCGCGGACCGCGCCGCCGACGGGGCCGCCAGCAGCTCGTCGCGGCCGGGGCCGCTGGCGCCGCGGGCCGCTCCTGGAGATCTCCTCTTGCCCATGGCTCGCTCTTGCTCGGCTTCCGCTCGCCTGGGGGGGATGGCCTCACGAGCGCAGGGTCGCGGCGGGGTCCACCCGCGTGGCGCGCCGCGCGGGGAGCAGGCAGGTCGCCACGCCGATCGCGAGCAGCAGGGCCAGCGCGCCGCTCAGGGCGAGCGGGTCGTCGGGCTCGACGCCGAAGAGCAGGCTGGCGAGCGGGCGGGTGAGCAGCAGCGCCGTGGCCAGGCCGAGCGCCAGGCCCGCGCAGACCGGACCCATGGCGCGCCGGAAGAGCCACGCCCGGACGCTCCCGGAATCGGCGCCCAGGGCCATGCGGATGGCCGTCTCCTGGATGCGCTCGCCGACGGCGAAGGACACGGCCGCGCCGATGCCGATGCCGGTGATGACCAGGGCCAGCGCCGCGAACAGCGACAGCAGGGCGGTGGTCAGGCGCGCCGGAGCGAGCGCGGTCTCGTAGACCTGCTCGAGGGTCTCGACGTCGGCCACCGGCTGCTCGCGGTCGACGCGAGCGACCGCGGCGCGCAGGCTGGCGAGGAACGCCGCCGGCTCGGTCCGGGTGCGCACGAAGATCTGCGAGCCCGGTCCGGGCAGCTGCTGGAAGGGCAGGTAGAGGGTGGGGCGCGTCGGCGCCGCCAGACCCTGGTGCCGCACGTCGGCCGCCACCCCCACCACCGTGCGCCATTCCGAGCGGTTGGGCAGCTCGAGCGCGAGGCGTTGCCCGAGGGGGCTGCGGTCGGGCCACCAGTGCCGGGCCAGCTCGTGGTTGACGACGACCACCTTCGGGGCCCGCGTGTCGTCGCTCGGCAGGAAGCCGCGCCCCGAGAGCAGCGGGACGCCGAGGGTGCGGAAGTACTCCTCGCTGGCCACGTGGACGTCCGCCCGCGGTGCCGGCTGTCCGGGCGGCACCGGCTGCCCATCGACCCGGTAGGCGGGCGTCATCTGGTCGGCGCCGCCCATCGGCACGTCGCTCGAGACCGCGGCCGAGACCACGCCCGGCTGGCCGGCGAGGTCCGCCAGCAGCCGCCGGAAGAAGTCGATGGTCTGCGGCCCGGTGGCGTACTTCGAGAACGGCAGCTCGAGGGTGGCGGTGAGCACTCTCTCCGGACGGAAGCCGGGATCGACCTGCAGCAGGCGCACCAGGCTGCGGACCATCAGCCCGGCGCCGATCAGCAGCACCAGCGACAGCGCGACCTGCGCCGCCACCATCGAGTCGCGGAAGCGGCGCTTGCCGGCGGAGGCGGTGGAGCGGCCGCCGCCGTCCTTGAGCGACGCGGCCAGGTCGTGGCGCAGCGCCTGCACCGCCGGCAGCCAGCCCGCGGCCAGCCCGGCCGCGAACGAGAGCGCCAGGCAGAACAGCATCACCAGGCCGTCGATGCGGATCTCGCCGGCGCGCGGCGTGAAGCGGTGGGCGAAGGCGACGAGCAGGTCCAGCCCGCCGCGCGCCAGCGCGATGCCGAGCAGGCCTCCCAGGAGAGCGGTCAGCACGCTCTCGGTCAGCAGCTGCCGCACCACCCGGCCGCGGCTGGCGCCGAGCGCGGCGCGCACCACCACCTCCTTCTCGCGGGAGAGCAGGCGCGCGAAGGTGAGGTTGGCGGCGTTGGCGCAGGCGAGCAGCAGCACCAGCCCGGCGGTCCCCAGCAGGATGAGCAGCGTGGGCCGGAAGCGGCCCACCAGCTCGTCGCGCACCGGCGCCAGCGTCACCGTCATGCCGGCGACGGCGTGGATGGGGTACTCGCGCTGGATGCGGGCGGCGATGGTCGAGACGTCGGCCTGCGCCTGCGCGACGGTGACGCCGGGTTTCAGCCGGCCCCAGAGGCTCACCAGCCGGAAGGTGCGGCTCGCCTTGGTGGATTCCGCCGAGCGGTAGGGGCACGACGAGGTGGGCATGAAGACCCGGTCCTTGCCGGGATAGGCAGGGAGGCGGGGCAGCACGCCGATGACCAGGATCGGCCGGTCGTTCATCCGCAGCCGCTGGCCGACGATCCCCGGGTCGCCGCCGAAGCGGTCCCGCCAGTAATCGTAGGTGAGCAGGAGCACCGGATCGGCGCCGGGGCGGTCGTCCTCCTGGCGGAAGTCACGGCCGAGGAGCGGCTTGACGCCGAGCTCGCGGAAGAAGTCCGCCGACACGACGCCGGTCTGGACGCGGTCCGGCTCGCCCTGGCCGAGCAGGTTGAACGCCATGGAGTGGTACTCGGGGAGCGCCTGGAAGGTCTGGTTCTGGCGGCGGTAGTCGAGCACTTCCGGCACCGGGAAGAAGATCTGGTCGGCGACCGTCCCCGAGGAGCGCGGCACCAGGTGCACCAGCTCGCCGCCGTGGGCGTAGGGCAGCGGGCGCAGCAGCACGCCGCGGGCCAGGCTGAAGATGGCGGTGTTGGCGCCGATGCCGAGGCCCAGGGTCAGCACGGTGACCAGGGTGTAGCCGGGATGGGCGGCGATCTGGCGGAAGGCCTGCCTGACGTCCTGCGTCATGTCTCGCTCCTAGCCTGCGCCTCCCGCTGGGCGATCCTCGAAGCACGCGCTGCCGGGCGCCGCGGTGCCTCAAGCCTCGACCAGGTGCTCCTGCCGCGGCGCGCGCGCGATCTCCTGGGCGCGCTCGTGGAAAACCTTATCGTAGTTGCGCGACAGGGCCATGGCCACGTCGCCGAGCGGGTTCGCCGCCCCGGGGTTGCCGAACAGGATCTCGTTGAACCAGGCTGCCTTCTGCTCGCGGGAACCGACGAGGTAGCGCAGGTAGAGCCGGGCGCAGCGCAGGCGGTCGGACCAGCCCGCCCACCGGATGTTGCTCCACATGTAGGAGAAGTTGTAGTTGCGGTAGTCGAGCTTGCAGAGATAGTACAGGTAGACCAGCATCGAGTTGATGCGGTAGTAGCGGTCCACCGCGCGGTCGTAAGGCACCAGGAGCGAGAGATCGGGCTGCTGCTGCCCCAGCAGCTCGTCGAGCGGATCGATCAGGGCATAGGCGCTGTTGAACGCGACCTGCAGCCCGGTCGAGAAGATGGGATCGATGAAGCCGGCGCTGTCGCCGACGATGACCCAGTGATCGCCGTAGTAGCGGTTGGAGCGGTAGGAATAGTCCCGCACGACGCGGAACTTCTCCACCGTCTTCAGGCTCGGGTTCTGCAGGATGTCGCTGATGAAGGGGATGTCGCGGGCGTAATCGTAGAAGATCTGCTCGAGGCTCTTGGTCTGCGCCTCGTCCTTGACCGTCTGCTGGCTGAGCACCACCCCCAGCGACAGCGTGTCCTTGGCCACCGGGATGTACCATGCCCAGTCGCGCCGGTTGCGGTGCACGCAGAGCTTGAAGTTCAGCTCGTCCTCGGTGTTCTTCACCTCGATGTCGCCGCGCCAGTGCGAGAACACCGCCATCTTGTACTCGAGCAGCGGGTCGGCGTACCAGTTGTTCCGCAGCTGGTGATTGATCAGCGCGCCCTGGCCCGAGGCGTCGACGATCCAGTTGGCGTGGGCGGTCTTGAGCTCGTCGGAGGGGCCGTGCGAGTAATCCTTGTACTCGACTCCGACCGCCCGCTCGCCGTCGAACACCACGCGCTTGACCAGGTGCTCCTCGCGTACGTCGACGCCCAGGCGCCGGGCGTTGTCGATCAGCACCTTGTCCATCTTGCCGCGCGCCATCTGGAAGGCCCAGCGGCGCGGCCCCTCGGGGCTCTCGCGGGCGAAGTAGACCTTGAACGCCTTGTCCCACAGCACGAACTCGAGCCCCATCTTCTTCACCTCGTTCATGGCCTCGAGCTCGTCGTAGACGCCCAGCTCCTTGAACACGGTGAAGCCGAAAGCGGTGATCGATTCGCCGATGTGGAAGCGCGGGAACTTCTCGCGCTCCAGGATGAGGACCTTGCGCCCGCGCTGTGCGAGCTTGCCGCCGACGGTGGTCCCCGCCGGCCCGCCGCCGATGATGATCACGTCGAAGTTGTCGTTCATGCGTGTCGTCCTTTGCTCGAGATGGCGTTGAGGACCTGTGGCTCGGGGCCGCCATGCGACGTCGGCGTCGGCGCCGGCGCCGATCCTGAGGTCGCGGCCGGCGGCCGTCGCGTTCCCGGGGCGGCGCGCGGCGCGGCGCGGGCCGCGGTGCGCGCGGCGGCGGCGGCGGCCAGCGCGTCGCACCCCGCGTCGATCCCCGAGAAGTACGGTGCGTCCATGCCGTGAAGGCGCTGCCCGGCCGGCACCGCCACCGCCTCGGCGGGCCAATCTCCCGGCGCCAGGGGCGAAGCGAAGCCGAGCTCCGACCAGAGCCGGGCGCCGAAGCCGGGCATGATCGGGGAGACGAGCACGGCCAGCGTGGCGGCGGCCGCGAGCTCGAGCGCGGCGGCGGTGCGGCGCCGGTCGACGGCCTCGGGCCGCCAGAAGGCCTCGGCCGCGCCGAAGGCGCTGGCCGCCTGCACCAGGCCGTCGCAGGCCGCCACCACCCGCCGCGGCGAGAAGCCGTCCTCCTGGTAGGCCGCGGTCGCCGCCCGCACCAGCTGCCGCAGCTCGGCGGCGAAAGGCGCCTGGCTGGCGGCCGGCGCGGCGCTCGCCGGCGCGAAGCCGTCGTAGTCGCCGCGGACCCGGCTCGCCAGCCGCAGCAGCCATGGCTCCCAGCGCCCGGCGAGGTCGCGGGCCGCCGCGTCGCGGAAGTCGCGCAGCCGGAAGTTGGTCTGCTCGTTCTCCGGCCGGTCGCGGCAGAGGTACCAGCGCAGGGCGTCGGCCGGCAGGTGGTCGAGCGCCTCCTTGCCCCAGATGGCGTGGGACCGGCTGGTCGAGAACTTCTCCCCCTCGAGGCGGTAGAACTCGTTGGTGACGAAGGCGGCCGGCAGGCGGATCTCCGGGTCGTAGGCCAGCAGCTCGGCGGTGAACAGGATGGTGTGGAAGTAGCCGTTGTCGTAGCCGAAGAACTGCACCACCTCGGCGTCGTCGGACCGCCACCAGTCCTCCCAGCCGCCGCCGCGTCCCAGCCCCGCCAGCATCTCCCCGGTGGCGGAGAGGTAGCCCGGCGCCATCTCGAACCAGGCATAGAGGCGCTGGCCGTCGAAGCCGGGCACCGGCACCGGCAGGCCCCAGTCGGCGGGATGGGTGATCGGGATCTCGGGCAGCCCCTGGGCGAGCATGGTGTCCCACAGCGCCGCGAGATGCGACCCCATGCTGGCGCGCGCGAGGTGCTCGCCCAGCCGCCGGGCGTAGGGCGCCAGCGGGAAGAAGAGGCGCTTCGCCGGCCGCCGCTGCGCCGGCTGGCCGCAGCGCTTGCAGGTGGCGTCGACGAGGTCGGTGCACTGGTTGGGCTGCGCGCAGGTCTCGCAGGAGCTGCCGTCCGAGTGGGCGCCGCAGTGCGGGCAGATGCCCGTGACGTGGGCCTCGAAGAGGTACCTGCGGCAGTGCCCGCACCACGCCGCGTCGCTCTCACGGGCGACCAGCTTGCCGCCGGCATGGAGACGCCGGACGAAGTCCGCGACGAAGCGCGCATGCCGCGGCGAGGAGAGCGGCCTGACGTAGACGTCGGCCTCGATCCGCGCCCGCCGCAGGGTCTCGACGATCTCGTCGTCGAAGCGCGCCGCCACGGCGGGCGGCGTCGAGCCCAGCTGCTCGGCCTTGGTGGCGACATAGCTCTGGTTGTCGTCGCCGCCGGTGATGAAGAAGGCTTCCCGGCCGGCGAGGCGGCAGTAGCGCTTGTAGACGTCGGCCGCCAGGTAGGGCCCCGAGAGATGACCGACGTGGAGATCGCCGTTCGGGGTCGGCGGCGTGGCGGTGATCAGCACTCTTTTCATCAGCGTCCTCCGGCTAGGAAGAAGAGGACCCAGCTGCCCGGTTCGCCCGGTAGCGCCCTTGGGGCTCAGATGTGTCGCGCAACTTACCAGCGTCTATCGGATCGCCCCCCGCATCCCCCCAACCCCCTTCCCTCCCCTCCGGGGGGGAAGGGGGCAACTCGCCCACTTCCATCGCTCGCGGTCGGTCCAGATCGATGGGCAACTCTAGGACTGGCTCCGCGAGCTCCCGCAGCCCGGCGAGCGCGGCGGTTCGGGGAGGAGCCTGCGGGTCCGCGAGGGCGGCGTGGACGAGAGCGCCGCCGAGCGAGTCCGCGATCTCGCGGCTGCGGATGGGCAGCACCGACAGCACCGAGTCGCTGAGCCCGTGGGTGCTCTCGCAGAACCCTTGCAGGTAGATCCCGGGGGCGAACCCCGGCAGGCTCGCCACGCGATAGTCGCGGCCGACCTGGTACTCCCCGTCCGCCTTGACGAGGAGATGCTCGGCGAGGCCGGCGAGCAGCGGGTGGCGCGGCGGGCGATGGAAGCCGGTGGCCAGCACCACGCCGTCCGCCTCCAGGCACTCCATTCGCCCCTCGGCCCGGTTCCACAGCTTGGCGACGAGGCCGGAGCCGTTCTGCTCCACCTGCCTGAGCTCGACCAGGGAGCGCACCCGGACCCGGGTGTCGCCCTTCACCTTCATCTCGTACAGTGCGCGGAAGATGGAGCGGATCAGCTCGAGGTCGACCGCCGAGTAGTTGGTGTCCGCGTGAGCGTTCTTGAGATAGCAGCGCTCCGCCTCCGGCAGGGCGAAGAAGAGGTCGGTCATCGCCGGCGAGTAGATCTCGTTGACGAACTCGCTCTCGTCGGCTGGCTTGTAGGCGAAGCGCCGCAAGGCCGCCGTGACCGCGGCGTTCGGATAGTGGGAGAACAGGTACTGGAAGATCTCGGCGGCGCTCTGTCCCGAGCCCACCACGAGGAAGCGGTAGGGAGCGTCGGCCTGGGGGAAGTGGCGGCGCACCTGCTGGAGGAAGCCCTGCGAATGGAACACTTTCGCGGCGGCCGCGACGTCGATCCCGGGAGGGATGTAGGGAACGCCGCCGGTGGCCACCACCAGGTTGCGGGTGCGGTACTCCTCGAGCCTGTCGGTCTCGAGGTGCCGTGCGGTGACCTGCAAGAGCTCCACCGTGCCGCCGCCGGCGTCCACCGGGGCCTCCTGGGCCACCGGCAGCACCGACTCCACGGCCCGGCCGTAGCGCACGCGATCGGCGAGCTGCGCCGCCACCCAGCGGTAGTAGTCATTGAACTCGAGGCGGGTGGGGAACCACCGGCGCAGGTTGACGAAGTCGAGCAGCCGGCCGTGCAGGCGCAGGTAGTTGAGGAACGTGAAGTGGCTCTGCGGGTTGCGCAGCGTCACCAGGTCCTTGAGGAACGGCACCTGGATCTCGGCCCCTTCGAGCAGCATGTCGGGGTGCCACTCGTAGCTCGCCTTGCGCTCCAGGAAGAGACTCTGCAGCGGCCGGCCGTCGATGCTCGGCGGCTGCTCCTCGAGGCACAGCGCGAGCGCCAGGTTGGCCGGCCCGAAGCCGATCCCGATGACGTCGAGCGCCGCGCGAGGCCCGTGGGAGCGCGCCGGCGTCATCCGCGTCCGTTCTCTCATCGTCGGTCGCCTCTCCTGTCGAAGGTCTGCCATGGGCGCAGGTCGGTGGTGATCGCCGCGCTAGAGGTAAGCGCCTGCCCGGGCGTTCTGCCGCGCGACGTCGCGCCAGGCGTGGAGGCTGCGCAGCGGCTCGGGGGGAAGCCAGCTCGGCAGCGGCAGCCGGCGCAGGTCCGTGAGCGGCGGTGAAGGCTCGCCCAGGGCGAGGTCGGCGAGCAGCCGTCCCGCGGCGGTCCCCATGGCGATGCCGGCGAAGTTGAACACCGCCGCCGTGAACAGGCCGGGCGCGAGCTCGCCGAAGTAGGGTTGGCCGTTGCCCGAGGTGGCGTAGAGGCCGCTCCAGGTGTAGTCGAAGGGGACCTCGCGCAAGCCGGGGAAGCGCGCCGCGAGGGCCGCGCGATGCCGGCGCCCCGCGGCCCGGCACACCCGCGGGCGAACCGCGGGCGAGGGGCTGTAGTGGAAGGTGTTGCGGATCAGGATGCGCTGGTCGCGGGTGCGCCGGACCGTCGAGCCGGAGGGGTCGCTGGGCAGCACCCCCCAATGCCGTTCGCCTCCCAGGTCCGCCTGCTCGGCGGCGGTGAGCACGCGGGTCAGGCTGGCGAAGCTGAAGCGCGGCGACGCGCGGTGGCGCAGGAACCCCATCCCCGGCGTGTAGCCGTTGGCGGCCAGGAAGAGGCGGTCGCAGAGCAGCGCGCCGCCTCCCGCCTCGATGCGGAAGCCGCCGCCGCCGCCGCCGCCGCCGCCGCTGCGGTCGCCGCCTCCTGCCGGGGCGCCTCCTTCCCGGCGTCGGCGCTCGGCCGGGGGTCCGCGACGCCGGCGCCGGATGCGGCGCACCGGCGATGCTTCGAACACCGTCACCTGCTCGGGGAGCGAGCGGGCGAGGCCGCGCACCAGGGCGGCGGGCTGCACGGTCACCGTGCCCGGGAGGCGGATGGCCGCGCGATAGAAGCGGCTGCCGGTCAGGGCGGCGATGGCCTCGGCGTCGAGCCAGCGGTGGCAGACGCCGGCGGCGTCGAGCCGCGCGGGCCAGCGGGCGAGCTGGCGCAGCCCTTCGGTCCCGGCGGCGGCGCGCAGGAAGCCGCTCTCGTCCCAGTCGCACTCGATGGCGTGCCGGCCCACCAGCTGCCGCAGGCATTCCAGGCCGAAGCGCGCGACGCGCAGGTAGCGCGCGCGGTCGGGTGCCTCCATGCACGCCGCGAAGTCGGTCAGCTCGACGACGAAGCCGGCGTTGCGGCCCGAGGCGCCGAAACCGATGCGCTGGGCCTCGACCACCGCGACCGGCTCGCCGGGCCGCAGCTCGGCCAGGCGGCGCGCGATGGCCAGGCCGGTCAGCCCGGCCCCGACGACCGCCGAGCCGACGCGCACCTCGCCCAGCAGCGGCCGGGGCGGCGGCGGCGGCGGCAGCAGCGCCAGCCAGCCCGCGTCCATGTCGTCGTGGGGCAGGCGCATCATCGGCCCCCGGCTCCGCGGGCCCGGCCTGCCGGGGCCCGGCGCCGCCCCCTCCGGCCGGCGGCCGGCGCGGCGGCGGCCGGAAGGTCCGCGGCGGCGGCGGTTGGCCGGCCCGGCGCCAGCTCGTCGAGGCCGCGGATCGGATTGCCGGAGGGTACGAAGGTGGGGACCTCCTCCCAGCTTCCCGCGCCACCTTCGCCGAGCGGCGGCGCCAGCCCGAGGCTGCGCCAGAGGCGGGCGCTCCAGGCGGGCGCCAGCGGGTGGGCCAGCCGGGCCAGCAGCTTCGCCGCCAGCAGCTCCAGCGCGACGCCGGTATTGCGTTCCTCGCGCCGCGAGACGAGGCGGCGCCAGGGCTCCTCGGCCGCCGCGAAGGCGCTCGCCGTCCGCACCAGCTCGTCGAGCAACCGCGCCGCTTCGCGCGGCGAGAACGTCGCCGGCTGGTAGGCCGCGGCAACCTCCTCGGCCAGCCGCAGGAGACTGCCGGCGAAGCGCTGCTGCTCGCGGGTCCAGGCTTGCGTCGGCGGCGCCTGGCCCTGGTGGTCCTGGGCGACCCTCTCCGCCAGGCCGCGCAGCCAGGGCTGCCACCGGGCCGGCGTCTCGCCGCCGCCCGCGCCGGCATCCGTTGCGGCGTCCGACATTGCGAAGCCGGCGAGCGCGGCCGAGTAGTCCTCCGCCTCGACCAGCGCCAGCGGATCGAGGGCGGGCGCTCCCGCGGCGTCGGCCAGGGCGGGCAGGACCACGGCGTAGTGGAAGGCCTCGCCGAGGCCGAGGAAGACGACCGGACGCTCGGAGTCGTCCGCCGCCGCGTCGCCTGCCGCGTCCGCCGCCGCGTCGCCTGCCGCGTCCGCCGCCGCGTCCCCCGCGCCTGCCGTGGCATCCGCGGGATCGGCCAGCAGGACCCGGGCCGCGCGCGCGAACCAGCGCTCGAAGCGCTGCCCGGAGAGACCCGGGGGCGGTGGCGCCGCGCCGGGCTCGGCGGGGTGGCTGATCGCGAGCTCGGGCAGGCCGCGGTCGAGCGCCGCGTCCACCAGCGCGCGCAGCCTGGGGCTCATCGCGGTGCGCTCGTAGTGACGCCTGACCGCCTCCTCGTGTCCGGCCAGGGCGACGCAGAGGCGGGCCGGCCGCGAGCGCCGGGCGACCGCGCCGGCCGCCTGCAGGCGCTCGCACAGGGCCACGCTGGCGGAGTCGGCGTCCGCGCTCGCTGCCGCCGGGGCCGCCGGCAGCGGCGAGGCCGACGCCAGGTCGAGCAGCGTCCGCACCCTGGCCCCCTGCAGGCCGGCGAAGCGCGCCAGGATCTCGGCGCCGAGGACGGGCCCCGCGAGGTCCGTGGCGGCGGGTCCACGGGCGCCGCCGGCGCAGGCCACGACCGCGAGGGTACGCCGGGGCAGCCGCGGCCGCCCGCTCGCCGCCGGCTCCTCGAGGCCGGCGAGGACCGCCGGGTCCTCCCACCAGATGCTCAGGAAATGGAGGTCGTCGGAAGGCGAGACGTTCTCGAGGATGTGCTCCCCGAAAGGCGGCAGGTAGATGACGTCGCCCGGCCCGACCTCGCGGCTGTCGCCGCCGGCGGTCATCTTGCCCCGGCCGCGCAGGATGAAGAAGGTCTCGTGCTCGTGATGATTGTGAGGCTTCGTCCTGCGGCCCGGCTCCACCACCAGCCATCCCGTGCCGAACGGCGTCGTCACGACCTCCGGCCAGGGATAGAACATCTGTTCCTTGACGTCATAGGCATCGACGAGCCGGCCGGGATCGACGCTGCGGATCAACATGAATGCTCCGTTTCGCAAGAGATCGAAAAGAACACTGCCGGCCGCTCGCTCACTGTGGAAACAGGCGCTCGCCGTGACCGGTGTCACGTGGCGCGCTACCAATTAGAGTATCGATCAGTCGAGCCAGGTGGACGGCAGCGGTCTTGAAGCTGGCGTCACTTCTCGGCGTGGATGCGTCATCTCTTGGAGCGGCGAGGAGCGTGCGCCCGGCGGGCCGGGCGGCCGCGACGGGCTCGGCGGGCGGGGCGTGACGCCGGCGCCGGCGCGCCCCGCCCGAGGTGTCACGAATTTCACGCCGCGAGACACAGCTGCAAGAGGAGGAACTGCCGGTGGTCACTTACCTCGAGCCAGGGAAAGGTTTTTCTCATCATGATAGGGATGATGATGATCTCACCACTGGCATGCCGGTTTCCGTGTTCGCGAGCCCAGAATTGAACGCCAAGGCACGCGAAATCAATTGGCGCTCATTCGATTACTATCCCTCGCTCGACCGCATCAAGAGATACACCGAGGAGCATTATCGCGAAGAGATCCCGTTGCCCTGTGCCGCGGAGATCGCCGGCATGGAGGCGACGTACTTCTCGGCTTTCTTTCGCAAGAAGATAGGCATTCGTTACACGGACTGGCTGGGATGCCTGAGGGTCGCGCACGCCATCCGCCTGCTCAAGAGCCGCGATCGGCCGATCGCGGACATCGCCCAGGCGGTGGGCTTCAACGACCTGCGGACCTTCGAGCGCAACTTCAAACGGATCACCCACACCACCGCGCGCCGGTTCAAGGAGCGCGTGCGCCCCGCTTGAGCGCTGGTGGACACTGACGGTGCGCGCGGCGCCGGCTCGATCAGGCGCGGGCGAGGAACCGGCGGGTCGAACGGCGCCCGAGGGTGAAGGCGATCACCGAGACGGTCAGCGCGCCGCAGGCGGTGAACACCAGCGGGATGTTCTTGCCGGTGAGGTCTCCGGCAAGCCCGCCCAGGGCCATGCCGAGCGGCGCGACGCCGCTGGCGAGCGCCGCCCACAGCCCCATCACCCGGCCCCGCAGCTCGGGAGGCGAGGAGCTCTGCAGCAAGGTCAGCAAGTTGACGTTGATCAGTCCGAGCATCAAGCCCAGGGCGAAGGCGACCGGCAGCGCGAGGCCCGGACGGTGCACGAAGCCGGCCACCAGCAGGGGAGTCGGCGACAGCGGGATCACCACCAGCAGGAAGCGCGCCCGCGCCTCGCCGGCGAAGCGCACCAGCCCGGCGACGAGGAAGCCGGCGATGGTGCCGCAGCTGATCGTGGCGAGCAGCAGGCCGTACCACTCCGCGCCAGCATGGAGATTGAGCTTGACGAAGAAGGGGAGCAGCGGGAGCACCGCCATGGTGGCGAAGTTGTAGGAAGCGGGGGCGGCCATGAAAGGGAGCAGGCCCGGGGTGCGGCGGACGTAGGCGAAGCCCTCGCGGATCGAGGCGGCGAACTGGCGCGCGCCCGCGGCCGCGCCGAGGCGCTCGCGCACCGGCTGCGGCGGCACCCGCACCATGGCCTCGCTGCCGGCGGCGAACAGGAACGACAGGCCGTCGAACAGGAAGAGCCGCGGCGCTCCGAGCAGCGGGTAGAGCATGCCGCCGACGCCCAGACCGATCAGCTGCGACGCCTGGATCGAGAACTGGTTGAGCGAGTTGGCCGCGCCGAGCCGGCCGGCGGGCACCAGGTCGGGGATCGCTGCCGCCAGCGACGGTTGGAAGAAGCCGTTGACCGTGCCGGTGATCGTCGCCACCGCGAACAGCAGCGCCACCAGCGCCGGCGTCGACAGGCGGCCGGACAGCATGGCGCCCGCCTGCAGCAGGATCGCGATGCCGGCGATGCAGTCGCAGACGACGAGGATGCGGATGCGCGGGAAGCGATCGGCCAGCGCGCCGCCGATCGGCGACAGCAGGGCGGTGAGCAGCATCGTGCAGGCGGGCAGCAGGCCCATCAAGCTTGCCGAGCCCGTCGCCTCCAGTACCCAGAAAGCCATGGCCAGCGAGAAAGCCTGGTTGCCCAGCTGGCTGACCGCCTGGCCCTGCCAGAGCAGCAGGAAATTGCGATTGACGAGTCTCCGGGCGGGGGTGGCGATCGCGACAGACACTATTTGCGTGGTGCCGCGGCGACGCGGGTCGGGGACAGCGCGGCCCGCGAGCGGTGTGCGAGCGCCAGTGGCCCGTTCGGTCAGTTCGCAGGCCGGCCCGCCCGTAATGATTTATTGCTTAGATGGCGATTGTCGTTTATTCTCGTCTTGGAGGGTCTGATCATGAACTGCATTCCGTCACGTGGTCCGCGTGCCTTTCCACCCGTTCCATCCGTCCCATCCGTCCGCGCCCGCACCAGGGCGCTCGCTCTCTGGGCGCCGGCTCTCGCCTGTGCCTCGTGGGCATTGATCCTGCTCGCGGCGGCGCCCGGCGCGGCGAACGCCCAGGAGAAGCAGCCGACCATGTCGATGTCGGAGACGCATGCCAAGACCAGGGTGCGGGCGGTCGTGGAAGCGAGCCCGAGCCAGAACGGCAGGTGGGACACGCTGCCTTACGAGATGCCCATCAACCCGGTGCACGTCGCCCTGATGCACACCGGCAAGGTGCTGGTCGTCTCGGGCTCCGGCAACGATCCCGACAACCATGTCCTGCAGGCGGCGGTCTGGGATCCCAAGAGCGGCACGATCAAGACCTTTCCGATCGCCTGGGACATGTTCTGCGACGGCATGGTCGTCTTGCCCGACGGCAGGCCGTTCGTCCTGGGAGGCACGCTGCAGTACGACCCGTTCTTCGGCGAGCCGCGGACTGCCGCCTTCAACCCGCTCAGCGAGAAGTTCGTGAACATGCCGAGCATGGGCGGCGGGCGGTGGTATCCCACCGGCACGGTGCTGGGCGACGGTTCGGTCCTGGTCGACTCCGGCAAGAACAAGGACGGGAGCATGAATCGGGCCGTCCAGATCTGGACGGGAAAGGCCTGGAGCGCCGCCGGCGCCGCCTTCGCCGACATCGATCTGTACCCCCGCCAGCACCTGCTGCCCGACGGCAAGGTCTTCGAGGACGGCTACAATCCCAACTCGCAGCTCTACGATCCGGCCAGCCATGCCTTCACGCCGGTGGCCACGACGATCTTCGCCCAGGACCGCTTCGCGGGCACCTCGGTGCTGCTGCCGTTGACGCCGGCCAACGCCTTCAAGCCGAAGGTGATGATCCTGGGAGGCGCGAGCCCGGCCACGGCGACGACCGAGCTGATCGATCTGTCCGTGCCATCCCCGAAGTGGGTGCAGGGGCCGCCGATGGTGAAGGGAAGGGTCGAGCTGAACGCGACGATCCTGCCCGATGGCAAGGTCCTGGTCTCGGGCGGGTCGGTGAACGACGAGGACAACGCCACGGCCGTGAAGGAGGCGCAGCTCTACGACCCGCAGGGCAACACCTTCGGCTCCGCCAGCACCATGGAGTTCCCGCGCCTCTATCACTCCAACACGCTGCTGCTGCCGGACGCGACGGTGGCGTCGCTCGGGGGCAACCCGGAACGCAAGACCTACCAGCCCGAGATCGAGATCTATTCGCCGCCGTACCTGTTCAAGGCCGACGGCACTCCCGCCAAGCGGCCGGCGATCACCGGCGCCGCGCCCAGGATCTCTTACGGCGCCCGGTTTGCCGTGCGCACCGCGGACGCCGCCAACGTCAAGTCCGTGGTGCTGATCCGCGCCGGTGCCGCGACCCACGCCTTCGACATGGAGCAGCGGTTGGTGGGGCTCTCTTTCACCGCCGGCAAGGGCGTGCTGCAGGCGACGGCGCCCGCCAACGGGAACCTCGCGCCTCCCGGTTACTACCTGCTCTTCATCCTGAACGCGGAAGGCGTGCCGTCGGTGGCCCGCTTCGTTCACCTCGGGCGCGCGGCCGCCGGCAAGCACTGAGCTCCGGGTTCAACAGCCGGTTGGTCTAAGATCTTGCAGCAAGGAGGAGCGCGCGATGGCCGCGGACACCACCAGCGACTCGACGGCGCCTGTCTCGGGGGGAGGGGGAGGAGGAAACGCCGGGAGCGGCGAGGGCGCGGGCGCCGGCCCTGGCGAATTGAGCGGTCCGGCGTGGGTCGCGCGCTTCCCCACGCGCACCGACGTTGCCGCGCTCGAAGCGGGCTTCCAGGCGAATGTCCGGCGCTTTCTCGAGGCCCTCGGCGAGGCGGGGGCGACGACCGAGATCACCGCCACCCTGCGGCCGGTGGAGCGCGCCTACCTCATGCACTTCGCTTATTGCATCGCCAAGCAACACTCCTCTCCGCAAGGCATCCCCGCCCAGCCCGGTGTCGACATCGTGTGGGCCCATCCCACGGACGACGAGTCGCGCCAGGCCGCACGACAGATGTGCGACGGCTATGGCATCGATGCGCTGCAGGTGCCGCCGGCCCTGGGCTCGCGCCACACCCAGGGGAGGGCCATCGACATGATCATCGGCTGGGACGGCACCCTGAGCATCAAGAGAGCGGACGGGACGACGGCTGCCATTGCCAGCACCCCGCGAGACAGCACCAACCCTGACCTCATCGCGGTCGGCAAGACCTACGGCGTGATCCACTTCCTGCATCCGGCGCAGGACCGCGTGCATTGGTCCACGGATGGCCACTGAGGCGCCACCGAGATGATGCCGCTCCTGGCAATGGCCGGAGCCGCCGCCCTGGCGCTGTCCTCCGCCCGGCCTGTCGCGCTCGGGGACGCTGCCGCGGACGAATACATCGCGGCCCATCACCGTCTGGAGCGCCGCGAGATCTCGGTGCAGCAGCTCTTCCTGGCGGCCACGAGACTCCACGACCGGCTCCTCGCGAGGCGGGGCAGCGAGCCGACGTTGCTCGAGCGGCTCGACCCCCAGGCGTACCTGGCTCTCGAGCGGCGCCTCGCGGCCCATGGGATCGTCGTCAATCAGGAGGAGATCGTCTTCGCCGCCGTCGAGCCGGCCTTCTTCCTCGACCTGGCGCGGAAGTACGGGGATGCGAGCGACCGCGAGTTCTTCGCGGCCTATGGGCGCATGTATCCCCCCGGCAAGGGCTACATCTGGCCCGCGTACGTCGAGCAGCAGACGGACGCCTCGGGATGCACGAGCTTCGCGCCGCACAAGCTGGTGGACCTCTACGGCCGCTGGCGGCTCTATCGCTCCCGTTTCCCGGGTGACTATCAACAGGCCGTGGCGGCATCGATCCGGGACATCGAGTCCCAGCTCTGCGCGGCCAGCTGTGCCTGCGAAGACCGGGAGACCGTCGCGGCGGAGCTCGAGACTTTTCTCGCCAGGTTCCCGCAGGACAAGATCGCCAGCCGGGTGGCGGCCCGTCTCCGCGCCATCGAGGCAGGGCGCTCGACCACGCGCTTTCACTGCCTCTCGGGCTGACCGTTTGCCACGGCCGACACCCGCGGGATGCTTCCCATCGCTCACTCGAACCCGCGGACGATGGCGCGCAGCTCCGCGCAGAACCTGGCGGCGGTGAAGTGCCGCCGGCGACGCGCGGCGTGCCGGCGCAGGGCGAGCTCCAGCTCCGCATCGGCCAGCACCCTGCCGATCCGCTCGACGGCGTCGGCGACGGTGTCGAAAACGAGATCGGGATGGGCGCCGACGATCTCCACCGGACCGCCCGAAGCGTGGACGAACGGCACGCAGCCGGCGGCGAGGATCTCGGCGGGCGCGATGCCGAAGTGCTCGTCCCGGGTGGTGTGGAGCCCGTAGCGGTGGGAGCCGAGCTCGGCGAGCAGCTCCCGGCGGCCCAGGTCGGGCAGCAACCTCAGCCAGGGCCGCGCCGCGGCGAGGTCCCGCAGCCGCGCCTCGTACCGGGGATCCTCGCGATGGCCGATGAGGGTCAGAGCGAGGTCGTGGCCTTGGCCGCGGAGCGCGTCGACGATGGCCACCGCCATCTCCCAGCGCTTGCTCGGCGTGATCCTGCCGACGGCGACGACCCCATGGCGCCGCGCCTGCCAGGGCACGCGGGGGAAGGGGCCGGCGACCGGCGGGTAGAGCACGACCGAGTCGACGCCGTAGACCTCGCGGATGCGGCGCGCGATGTTCTCCGAGTCCGCCAGGAACAGGTTGCGCAAAGGCCCGTCGCGGCGGGTGCGTCCCAGGGCGTAACAGGCGGCGCGGAAGGCGGCGTGCAGCCCTGGGACCCGGTGGGACCAGCGGCGCCGCGACTCCCGCCCGGGCAGGTAGGTGCCGGGCAAGTTGACGTATTGGATGCCGCGGCGCCCGAAGTCGACCTCGTTGTGGGTGCTCAAGAGGACGTCGAAGCGGTGCTCGCGGTCGAGCCGCCGCGCCAGTCGGACGGTCAGCTGGCATTCGAGCAGGGCGCCGGGAGCGCGCACGGCGCCGATGAGACGGCGGTAGCGCCGGGGCGCGAGGAAGGTCGTGAAGTCCGCCGCGCCGAGGTCCGTGCCGAAGCTGCGGTTGACCGCGGCGAGGTCGACCGGACCGAGGGTCGCCAGGGCGACGGCGAACTCCTCGCGCAAGGCCTGCAGGGCCCAGGCGGCGACGGCATTGGCGCCGCCGGCCGGCGCCAGGCAGGGATGGGCGATGAGCACGCGCTTCATGAGGGGTGCGGGGCCGGCCGGCAGCGCCGCTTGCGCCGCTCCTCGACCAGGCGCCATTTCCATCCCAGGGCGAGCGACAGCGGGCGGCGGCCCATCGTCACGCACCCGAGGGCGGCCCAGTGGAGCGGCGACCACGGATAGGCGCGCAGCTGGGCGACACCTTCCCGCACCGCGCTGGCGCGTTCGCCGGCCAGGGCCAGGGAGACGGTGAGCTGCCGCAGCTGCGCCCGGTGAAAGCCGGGGGCCAGCCGCCGCAGCGCCTCGCCGTGCCGGCGCAGGATCCATCGGATCTCGCCGGCGTCCTGCCGCGCCTCCTCGGGAGTGCGGCCGCGCGACTGCCGCTGCGCGGCGTCGACGTGATAGGTCGCGCCGACCTCTCTCACCCAGAGCGTGTCGAAGCGCCGCGCGAAGTCGAGGTGATGCAGCATCTCCATCAGGCGGCCGGGCGGCAGCGGCACGGCCAGGAGCGCGCTGCGCCGCGTCACGGTGAGGCAGTCGTAGAGCTCCGACCGCTCGAGCCAGCGAAGGAATGCCTCGTAGCCGAGGACGTCGCCGCTCGGCGGCGGGTGGGGCGACTCCCTGCCGTCCGGGTAGCGGTACATGAAGCCGAGCCTGCCCACCGCGGCGGGCAGCGTGGCGGCGCGGCGCTGGATGGCGTGGAGCGCTCCCGGCACCAGCTCGTCGTCGCTGTCGAGGCGGACGATCCAATCGCCCGCCGCGGCGCGGATGCCGCTCGACCGCGCCGGGCTCGAGCCCAGGTTCCGCGGGTGGCGGACCAGGCGCACGCCGCGGCCGGCGTACTCGGCCGCCACGGCGGCGGAGCGATCGGCCGAAGCGTCGTCGACCACGATCACCTCGAAATCGGCGCCCTGCTGCGCCAGGCAGCTCTCGATGGCGCGCCGGAGCTCGCGCTCGCGGTTGTACACCGGGATGACGACGCTGAGCGCGGGGGCGGTGGGCACGGTCATGCCTGGACCTGCTTGCGCCAATAGACGCCGGTCCGGTCGATGCTCTCGATCGGCTCGGTGATCCCCTGGTCGCGGCGATAGTCGTCCACGGCCTGGCGGCACTCGGGCAGGGCGCCGTAATCGTCGATCACGGCATAGCCGCCCGGCGAGAGCCGGGGGTACAGGCTGGCGAGGGCGTCCATGGTGGACGAATAGAGGTCGCCGTCCAGCCGCAGCAGGGCCAGGCGCTCGACCGGGGCCCGCGGCAGGGTGTCCTTGAACCAGCCGGGCAGGAACCGCACCTGCTCGTCGAGCAGGCCGTAGCGGGCGAAGTTCTCCCGCACCCGGGCCAGCGGCACCGCGAGGACGGCGTTGGAGCGCCAGTGCGAGCTGCCGTCGTCCTGCCGGTAGCGCCCGTCCGGCGCCGGCAGGCCGGCGAACGAGTCCGCCACCCAGACCAGCCGTGAGCGGTCTCCGTACGCCTTCAGGACGCCGCGCAGGAAGATCGCCGCGCCCCCGCGCCAGGTGCCCGCCTCGATCAGGTCGCCAGGGATCCTCTCCTCGATGAGCGTCCGGACGGCGCGGTGCAGCAGCTCGAGGCGTGCCATCCCGACCATGGTCTCGGCCTCGGCGGGCCAATCGCGGCCCGCCGCCCGCGCCGCGGCGTCGACCGGCACGCGGCGATAGAGTCCGCCGCTGAGCCTGGCCAGCAGCGGCAGCAGCCGGCGCTGAAACCCCCCGACCGGCATCGCGGGCGCGAGCAGCGGGCGGTACTCGTCCGGGAAGGCGAGCCGGGTGAGGCACCGCCGCAGCAGGTCCAGGTAGAGCTCGGCGGCGTCATCGCGCACCGGCGCCGCCTCCCGTCCGCGCTTTCCGCGCCCAGGCGGTCATGCGCGCGGTCTGGCCCAGGAGACTCAGGGGATAGGACAGCGGCAGCAGCGCCAGGTTCAGGCGCCCGCCCCGCCACGGGTAGGACACCAGCAGCCGCGAGAGCGCGGGAAGGCGGCGCCGGTCCTGCAAGACGTAGCCGGCGCTGGCGATCAGATCGCCGAGATTCCGCTGCAGAGCGATCCTCTGGACCTCCCAGCCGGCCCGCTCGAGCGTCCGGCGCAGGGTCGCCGGCGTGAAATGGAAGAGATGGTTCGGCAGGTGCAGCGGGAACCAGGCGTCGCCGAACCAGCGGCGCTCGCGGCAGGCGGCGTTGGGCACCGATATTGCCAGCCAGCCGCCGGGCTTCGTCCAGGAATACAGCTTCTCGAGCCCGCCGACCGGATCGTGCAGGTGCTCGAGCACCATCCACCCTGTCACCAGGTCGAGCTCGCCGAAGCCATCGGGGGCCGTCTCGAGGGTCCCGGCATGGACGCGGTAACCGAGCGCGGCGCAGGCCTCGGCCGCCTCCTCGGAGCGCTCGATCCCGCTCACCCGCCACCCGCGCCGGGCCATGCGCCGCAGGAAGCCGCCGGACGCGCAGCCCACCTCGAGCAGGCTGCCCGGCGGCAGGGGCGGCACCGCCTCGGCCAGCAGCAAGCGGTCGACGAGCTCGGCGCCGAGCCGGGCGCGCGGCCGCGAGGAGCAGTACGGCAGGTAGCCGGCGCCGTAGTAGAACGACATCGATTCGGGCGTGGGCCGCGGGTTGGTGCGCAGCAGGCCGCAGCTCGCACACTCGACCACCCGGAACCTGCCGGGCAGGCCCTGCAGGCGGTCGAATCCTTCCAGCGCCAGGCGGTCGCCCGCGGCGCACCCCAGCGGGCAGGGGACCTCTTCCAGGGCGATCCGCGGCCCGGCCGGCGATTCGGTCGGCGCTTCGATCCGCGGCCCGGCCCGCGCTTCGATCCGAGGCCCGGCCCGCGCTTCGATCGGCGGCTCGATCCGCGGCTCGGCCGGCGGCTCGACCGGCGGCTCGATCGGGTCCTTGGCGATCACTGCCGTGAGACCTCGCTGAAGATCGCCGCCAGCAGCTTGGCGGTCTCGGCCGCGGAATAGCGCTCGACGGCCACGCGGCGCCCGGCCTGGCCCATCGCGGCCGCCCGCGGCGGGTCCGCGCACAGCTGCGCGAGGCCGTCGTACCAATCCTCCGCGCGGCACGCGGCGAGCCCCAGCGGCCCCTGCCGCAGGATCTCCGCGGCGGCGCCCACCGGGCTCACGACGACCGGCAGGCCCACGGCCATCGCGCACAGCATCTTGGTCGCGCACTTCGCCCGGCCCCACTCGTCGTCCGGCAGCGGCATGATGCCGGCGCTCATCCGCCGCAGGGCGTCGACCTCGATCGCCGGCGACCAGCGCTGGAAGTCCACGCGGTCGGCCGGCAGCCGCCGGAACCGGGGACGGCGGTCGCAGACGACCAGCATCCGCGCCGCGGCGTGATCGGTCATGAAGCGCGCCAGGGTCTCCTCGATCGCGTAGAGATAGGGGAGGTTCCAGTGGGTGCCGCTCCAGCCGATGACGAAGGCCTCGCCGCTCGCGGACGCATTGCCGGCCGCGAGCCCCTCGCCGGCCCCGGCCCCGGGCGCCGGTCTCCAGGCCTCGGTGTCCACCGCCGTCGGCACCGTCCAGACGCGCGGCGCGGCGCCACGGAAGTGGTCGGCGATGCGAGCGTTGCCGGCGATCACGCCGGCGCAGCGCGCGGCGATGCGGCGGGCGAAGTCCGGGCGCCCGTGGAGCCAGATGGCGTCGTCCACGTCCAGGAGCCGCCGGCCGCCCATGAAGCGCTCGATGGTCTGGTGGCCGCTGACCAGCTCGCGGTTGAGCCAGGTGACGTCGTAGCGCCGCGCGGCGAAGGCGTGGACGACGCGCGACGCCGCCCCCAGGCCGGTCAGCTGCAGCGGGCCGCGCGCATACTTGCCGATCCAGGGGCGGTACTCGACGGCCTCGACGCCGAGCTCGCGCAGCGGCGCCAGGAACTGGCGAATCCGGAAGCGGCTGGACGGATCGTCGCGGCTCGCGGTGATGGCGGCGACGCGAATCATGCCGCCACCGTCTCCGGGCCGGGGGAGGAGCCCAGCCGATCGATCAAGGAGAGGTAGCTCCGCAGGTGGGCCTCGAGCGTCCACCGGGTCTGCCACGCCTGCCGCCCGGCCTCGCCGAGCGCCTGGCGCAGCGCCGGGTCGTCCTGCAGGCGCCGCAGGCAGGCCACGAGCCCGTCGCCGTCGCCGAACAGGAGGCCGCCGCCGCTCGCCTGGACGATCTCGGCCAGCGAGCCGCGGTCACGGGCGATCACCGGGGTGCCCTGGGCGAACGCCTCGAGGACGACCAGGGGGAAGACCTCGTAGCCCAGCGACGGCACCAGCACCGCCGTGGCGCGGGAGACGAGCCCCGCGAGCCGGTCCCGCGGCACCTGGCCCAGGAAACGGACGTGGTCGCACCCCGCCGCCAGGGCCCGGAGAGCGCCCGCCTCGCCGCCCTCGCCCGCGATCAGCAGGCCGGCCTGGCGATAGGCACGAAAGGCCGCGATCAGGGCCGCCACTCCCTTGATCCGCTCCAGCCGGCCGGCGTAGAGGAAGAAGGGGCCGGGCGGCACCAGCGTCTCCGAGCGCTCGGCAGCGGGGCGATGGAAGCTCTCGAGGACGGCGATCCGCAGCGGCAGCCCGGAAGCGAGGTGGATGCGGCGCGTGAACTCGGTGGGAGCGAGGAACGTGTCCACGTGCTCGACGCACCGCGCCAGGAGGCGGCCGTACCGCCAGAGCTGGGGCGGGCGCCGGTAGCGCAGCGAGCACGAGAAGCAGCGTTTCTCCGTGCACAGCTCGCGGTTGTCGCGGAACAGCGTGTGCATCGGGCAGAGCAGCCAATGCTCGTGGATCGTGTAGAGCTTCAGCGCCGAGCCGTAGCGCAGGACCGCCGGGCCGCCGACCAGGGAGACGTTGTGAAAGTGGATGACGTCGAAGCGCCGCGCGTCGAGCAGCCGCCGCAGCGCGGCGGACTTGAGCCATGGCCGGCCGGTCTGCTGCGTGGCCAGCGGCGAGAGGACGCCGAAGCCGCTACGCAGGCGGTGGACACGCACGCCCGCCGGGCTGGCCGGGAGGGGGCCGGTCTCCGGCGTGGCCGGGGCGAGCGCTCGGTAGCTGTCCAGGCAGTGGACGACGTCGACCTGGTGTCCCTGCTCGGCGAGGCCGCGGCTCAGCGCTTCGACGAAGATCGCGTCGCCGCCGAACGAATAGGGCGGATAGAACGTGGTGACCATGCAGAATCGCAGCATCGGGCGCGGCTTCGGGTTGGCGGCGGCGGCTGGGAGGTCCGGGTTATTCGGCCGGCAGCCGGACCAGCGCCAACCTCTGCGCCGGGGCGGCGGCCGCGGCCGCCGGCTGCAGCTCCCAGAGCACGGCGCCCGCGTCCTCGTACTCGACGCGGAAGTGCCTGGCGAAGCCGGCCTCGTGCGGCAGGATGGCGAGATGGTCGCGCGGCGCCAGGAAGTGGTCGGCGCCGAGCCGCCGCAGCGCGAGATACAGCGCGTCGCCGCTCGCGAACGAGGGATAGAGCTTGGCGTAGCGTACCGGTCCGAAGCAATCGCCCAGGTAGCGTCCCGGCGCGTAGTACGCGAGGTCCGCGAAGTCCAGGCCGTAGACCGACGACTCCCGGCCGTGCCGGCGCCCGACCTCTTGCAGCGCGGCGAAGCCCGGGAGGTGCGAGCGCTGCACCGCCTCGCGCGCCGCCGCGTCGAACGGCAGGGGCCCGAGGTAGCGGCAGCGGATGCCGGTGTAGATGAGCCCGGGAACCACGGCGGCGAGCGCGGCGGCGGTGACGGCGACGGCCCGCGGCCAGCCGGACCCTGGCGGCCCCGCCGGCCCCGCCGGCCCCGGCAGCCCCGGCGGCTGGCGCGACGCCCACGGCCAGCTCGGCCAGCGCAGGCGGCTCGGCCAGCGCAGGCGGCGGCCCAGGACCCCGGCGAGCTCGGCGACGGCGGCGCCGGTGGCCAGGGCGAGCGGCGGTCCGGCGGCGAGGATGTAGCGCGGGTCGAGACGCTGCATGTCTTCGAGCGTCGAGAGCCAGAGCAGCAGCGACGACAGCGCCACGGTGACCGCGAGGCGCAGCCGCGGCCGCCAGAGCCCCCGCAGCCAGGCCGCCGCGAGGGCCAGCAGCACGCCGGCGCGGATCCAGGCGGGCCGCCGGCGGAGCGCCCGGATGTGTGGCGGGGCGCGGTCCGCGCGCGCCAGCTCATCGAGGGTCGCCGCTCCTCCCGCTCCCATGTGGAGGAGCGCCGCCGCGCGCTGGACGGGAAATCGCACCAGGGCCGCGAGCGTGGCGCCGGTCCAGGCCACCGGGATGGGCTGGACCAGCTCGGGTCGCAGGCCCAGGTCATGGGTCCACTCGGTGAAGCCGAAGACCTGCGGAAAGAATGGGAATGCCGGGTTGCCGGTCCGGCGGAGGATGTGCGCGTAGACCGGCAGCGTCACCGCCAGCGCGGCGAGCGCGAAGGCTGCCGCGAGCCGCCGCTGCCGCCACTGCCGCCGCAGGACCACGGCCGCGGCGCCGGCGGCGAGGAAGAACAGGCCCAGGTATTTCACCGCCGCGGCGCCGCCCAGGAACGCCCCGGCGAGGACCGGCCAGGCGGCGCGCGGGTCGGTCCGCGTCCGCTCCAGGCAATAGAGCCCCGCGAAGACGAAGCAGGCGAGCCCGACGTCGACGTGCGCGGTGCTGCCCAGGAAGATCACCATCGGGTTGCCGAGCCAGAGCGCCGCCGCGAGCAGCCCCGCCGTCTCGCCGCCGGCATCGCGCCCCCAGACCCAGAGCAGCAGCGCGGTGAACAGGGCCATGGTCCCCTCGACCAGGTGCGCTCCGGTGGTGCCGTCCAGGCGCAGCCCGATCGCGAAGAGCAGCTCGCCGAGCTGGGGGAAGATCGGGAAACGCAGGTTGGCGAAGAACGGCAGCCCGGGACTCTCCATGAAGCCGCGGGCGAACGGCAGATGGTAGATGCCGGGGTCGGGGTCGATCGGCGGGTAGAGCGCGAGCAGGAGGAACGGGGCGCCGCCGGCAATCAACAGGAGTGCCAGGCGGGCGAGCGGCGCCCTCCCAACGGGCGGCGGCTGCGGCGGCCGGGAGGAGGGGACGGCGGCGCCGGCGCCGGCGCCCGCGGCGCGCTGCCGGCCGAAGCGGACCACGGCCGCCGCGAGCGCCGCCGCGGCCAGGAGGGCCAGCGCGGCAGGCGCCAGCCGCCAACCGCACAGCCGCAGCAGGAAGTCGAGCTGGCCGACCGCGAGCAGGCCGAGCGCCCCGCCCAGGGCGATCTCCTCGACGTGTCCCCGGCAGAGGCCCGCGGGCAGCAGCAGGCTGCCCACCAGCCAGGCGCCGCCGGCGATGGCTGCGAGACAGAAGGCGCCGAGCGCCAGAGCGACCATTGGCGCGCGATTATAGCCGCCCCGCCTCCCCGGCCGGCTCGACGGGCGCGCGGCGTCGTACCGGAAGGTAGTGTCCTGGCTAGGTTGCCCTTGCCTCCTCCCGCCGTTTGGGCGAGGGTCCAAGCCTAGAGGGCGACGGCGTAGGACTGCGGACCCTCGCCCAAACGGCGGGAGGGAGGTAAGGGCAATCTAGCAATCTAGGACACTACCTACCAGGACTCTGGATTTACGACGCAGTACGCTAGACTGCGCGCGTCCACCGGCGACAAGGTTGGGGATCGGGATCAAGCTCTCGTGCGGGACGAATCCTCATGGCTGCGGTGATCGTGGGAGATCCCACGGCGCCGTTCTTCTCGGTGGTGGTGCCGGTGCGCGACGGTGCGAGCCATCTGCCGGCTTGCCTGGCGGCCTTGCGCCGTTCGTCCTTCGAGGCCTGGGAGCTCTGGGTGGTCGACGACGGCTCGACGGACGACTCGGCGGCGATCGCCGCCGCCGCCGGCGCGACGGTGCTGGCGACCGGCGGCGGCCGCGGTCCGGGCGCGGCGCGCAACCTCGCCGCCCGCCGGGCCCGCGGGGAGTACCTTTTCTTCCTCGACGCCGACTGCGAGCTCCACCCGGCGACGCTGGCAGCCGCGCACGCACGGCTGCTTGCCGCTCCCGGCCTCGAGGCGCTCTTCGGCTCCTACGACGACGCGCCCGCGGCGCCCGGCTTCGTCTCGCAGTACAAGAACCTGTTGCACCACTTCGTCCACCAGCATGGGCGCGAGGCGGCGGCGACGTTCTGGGCCGGCTGCGGCGTGGTGCGGCGCGACGCTTTCCTGGCGGCCGGCGGCTTCGACGAGATCCGCTGGTCTCGCCCGGCGATCGAGGACATCGAACTCGGCTACCGGCTGCGCGACCGCGGCGCGCGCATCCTGCTGGCGAAGGACGTCCAGGTCAAGCATCTGAAGCGTTGGACCTTCGCCGCGCTCCTGCGCTCGGATCTGCGCGACCGGGCGCTCCCCTGGGCGCGGCTGCTGCTCGAACGGGGGGCGCTCCGCTCCGATCATGCCGATCGTGCCGGTCGTGCCAGCAGCGACGACCTCGGCGATCTGAACGTCGACCCGACCGGCAGGGCGTGCGCCGCCATCGCGGTGAGCGGGGCTGCGGCTGCATGCCTCGCCCCTCTCGCCGCCGGCTGGCTCTGGGTCACGGCCGCGGCCGCGGCGGCGCTGCTGGTCCTGAACCGGCGCCTCTACGGGTTCTTCCTGCGCCGGCGCGGGGCGCTCTTCGCTCTCGGCGCGATCCCGCTGCACTGGCTCTACCATCTCTATTGCGCCGCGGCCGCGGCCATCGCCGCCGCGGGTCATCTCGGACGGCGGCTCGGGCTCGGCGTACGCGCCGTGCGCGCGGAGACCCGGTGACCGCCGCCGCCGGGAACGGGGCGCCAACCGCCGCCGAGATCGGGGCGCCAACCGCCGCCGGGAACGAGGCGCCGGGCGGCGGGACCGGAGCGGCCGCCGGCGCGCCGGCGGTCATCATCGGCGCGGGCCCGGCGGGCCTCGCGGCGGCCTATGAGCTGTCGCGGCTGAAGCTGCCGGCGATCGTCTTCGAGCGCGACCAGGTGGTGGGCGGGCTGGCCCGCACCGTCGAGCATCGCGCCTACCGCTTCGACATCGGCGGCCACCGGTTCTTCACCAAGTCTCGGCTGGTGGCCGAGATGTGGCGCGAGGTCCTCGGCGAGGAGCTGCTGGAACGGCCCCGCCTCTCGCGCATCTATTACCGGGAGAAGTTCTTCGATTACCCGTTGAAGCCATGGCGGGCGCTCGCCGCCCTCGGGCCCTGGGAGGCGATGCGCATCGCCGCGAGCTACGCCGCGGCCCAGCTCGCGCCGTCGCCGGTCGAGCGCAGCTTCGAGCAATGGATCGTCAACCGCTTCGGCCGCCGCCTGTATGAAGTCTTTTTCAAGACTTACACCGAGAAGGTCTGGGGCATCCCCTGCTCGCAGATCGACGCGGCGTGGGCGGCGCAGCGGATCAAGAACCTGGACCTCTGGGCCGCCGTGCGCAGCGCCCTGCCCGGCGGCCGCCGGCGCGGCGCCGGCGGGATCGCCACGCTCATCGAGCGCTTCCATTATCCACGCCTGGGACCGGGCCAGATGTGGCAGCGCTGCCGCGAGCTGAACGGCGCCAGCGGCGCGCCGACGGTGACCGGGGCGCGGGTGGTCGGCGTTCATCTCGACAACGGCAGCACCGCGGTGAGGATCCGCCACGGCGACGGCAGGGAGGAGCGGGTGGCCGCGGGTCACGTCATCTCTTCGATGCCGCTCGGCGAGCTGCTCTCCATCCTCGATCCGCAGCCGCCGCCCGCGGTGCTGGCGGCGGCCGGCCGGCTGCGCTACCGGGACTTCCTCACCGTGCTGCTGATCGTCCGGCGCGCGGAGATGTTCCCCGACAACTGGATCTACATCCACGCTCCCGAGGTGCGCGTCGGCCGCGTCCAGAACTTCAAGAACTGGAGCGCCGACCTGGTGCCCGATCCGTCCACGACCTCGCTCGGCTGCGAGTACTTCCTCTCGGAGCAGGATGCGCTCTGGCAGGCCTCCGACGCCGCGCTGGTCGATCTCGCCACCCGCGAGCTGGCGGCGATCGGGTTGCTCCATCCGGGCGAGGTGGCGGGCGGCGCCGTGGTGCGCATGCCGAAGGCCTACCCGGTGTACGACGCCTCCTACCGCGCGGCGCTCGCCGAGATCCGCGCCTACCTGGCGGGCATCCCGAACCTCCACCTCGTCGGGCGCAACGGCCAGCACCGCTACAACAACCAGGACCATTCCATGCTCACCGGCATCTTCGCGGCGCGCAACGTCGCCGGCGCCGCATACGATCTCTGGCAGGTCAACGCCGACGCGGAGTACCACGAGGAGGCGCCCGCCGCCGACCGGCTGGCTCCCGTGCCGCTCGCCGCGCCGACCGCGGGATGAGGCAGATCCTCGCCAACGTCTGGCACCTGTTCGTGCGCGGCCTGCGGTCCGCGGTCCGCCTGCCGACCTTCCTCGTCCTGTCGCTCGTGCAGCCTCTCTTCTGGCTGCTCCTCTTCGCGCCGCTCATGGCCAGGGTGGCCGCGGTGCCGGGGTTCGGCGCCTCCTCGTATCTCGATTTCGTGGCGCCCGGCATCGCGGTGATGACGGCGCTCTCCAGCGCCGTCTGGTCCGGCGTGGGCTTGCTGCAGGACATGGAGCGCGGGGTGCTCGACCGCTTCCTGGTGACGCCCGTGTCGCGCGGCGCGCTGATCGGCGGCCGCGTCCTCAACGCGGCGCTGCAGGTCGCTTTCCAGGCCGCGATCGTCCTCGCCGTCGCCGCGATGGCGGGGGGGCGCGCGCGAGGGGGCGCGCCCGGGATCGTCGTGGCGCTGGTGGCCGCCGCGCTGCTCGCCATCCTGCTGGCCTGCTGCTCGAGCGCGGTGGCACTGCTCGCCCGCCGCCAGGAGGCGCTGGTCGCGGCCGTCAACTTCGTCGCCCTGCCGCTCTCCTGGCTGTCGAGCATGATCATGGCGAGCGCCCTGATGCCGGGCTGGATCCGCGCCGTCGCGCGCTGGAACCCGGTCGACTGGGCGGTGGTCGCCGCCCGCGCCGGTTACGACGGGCGCTGGGAACGCCTTCCCGGAGCCCTCGCCCCGCTCGCCGGCGGCGCCCTGCTCGCCGCCTGGCTGGCCACGCGCTCCTTCGGGCGCTACCTGCGGACGCTGTAGTCTGGGCTGTCCGCTTTTCGGGGGAGGTACCAGCGTGGAGGCCGAATCGGCTGGACAGGCGAACCGGGTGCGGTGCTGCGTCGCCGGGGGCGGACCCGCCGGGGTCATGGTCGGGTTCCTGCTCGCTCGCGCCGGCGTCGCGACCCTGGTGCTGGAGAAGCACCGCGACTTCCTGCGCGATTTCCGCGGCGACACGGTGCACCCCTCGACGCTGGAGGTGATGGCCGAGCTCGGCCTGCTCGACTCCCTGCTCGCGATCCGGCACCAGGAGCTGCGCGAGATCCATGCGCAGATCGGCGACACGGAGATCCAGCTCGCCGACTTCTCCCGCCTGCCGACGCGGTGCCGCTTCCTGGCGTTGATGCCGCAGTGGGACTTCCTCGAGTTCCTCGCCGCGCAGGGTCGCCGCTATCCGCAGTTCCAGCTGCGCCTGCAGACCGAGGTCAAGGACGTCGTCGAGGAGGAGGGCCGCGTCACCGGGGTGCTGGTCGAGTCGCCGGACGGGACGTCGCGCGTCGCGGCCGATCTCGTCATCGCCGCGGATGGGCGCCACTCGACGATCCGGGCGCGGGCGGGTCTCGAGGTCCAGGACCTGGGCGCGCCGATCGACGTCTTGTGGATGCGCCTCTCCAAGATGCCGCAGGACCCGCCGCAGAGTCTCGGACGCTTCAACTACGGCCGGCTGCTGGTCATGATCGACCGCGGCGACTACTGGCAGTGCGGCTACGTCATCCGGAAGGGCCGCTTCGAGGAGCTGCGGGCGCGGGGGATCGAGAGCTTTCGCGGCGATCTCGCGAGGGTGGCTCCCTTCCTTGGCGATCGGCCGCGCGAGCTCGAGGACTGGGACGACGTCAAGCTCTTGAGCGTCGCCGTGGACCGCCTGAAGCGCTGGTGGAAGCCGGGTCTGCTGTGCATCGGCGATGCCGCGCACGCCATGTCGCCGATCGGCGGCGTCGGCATCAACCTCGCCATCCAGGACGCCGTCGCCGCCGCGAATCTCCTGGCCCGGCCGTTGCTCGAGGGCCGGCTGTCCACCCGCCATCTCGAGGCCGTGCAGCGCCGGCGGATGTTCCCGACGCGCGTGACGCAAGGGATCCAGGTCATCCTCCAGGAGCGAGTCCTCGACCGGGTGCTGGGTCGCGACGAGCCCGTGCAGGCGCCGTGGCCGCTACGGCTGTTCAATCGCTGGCCGTGGCTGCGGCGCATCCCGCCGCGGGTGATCGGCGTCGGCGTGCGGCCCGAGCACGTGCGATCGCCGGTCCGGGACGGCGACGCCGCCGGCGGATGAGGATCGGGGAAGGAGACAGAGAATGCGCCAGAAGAGTGCCCGCACACGGGCGGGAAAGGCGACGGCGCCGGCGAGCAGGGCGGCAGTGCGGGAGAGTGCGCCGACGGCGCGGGCGAGCAAGGCGACGGTGCGGGCGAGCAAGGCGCCGGCGCGGGCGAGCACGCTGCGGGCGCCGGCGAGCAAGGCGCCGGTGCGGGCGAGCACGCCGGCGGCGCCGGCAAGGGGACGGGACGTCCGGTCGGGGACCGTGGCGGTCAACGGCATACGGATGCACTATCAACGGCACGGACAGGGCGGGCCGCCGCTGCTGCTGCTGCATGGGTTCACCGGCGCGGGCGGGGACTGGGAGCCGTTCGTGGAGCCGCTGTCGAGCGAGCACGAGCTGATCATTCCGGACCTGCGGGGGCATGGGCGATCGACCAATCCGTCGGGGACTTACACCCATCGGCAGGCGGCGCTCGACGTGCTCGCCCTGCTCGACCGGCTGGACGTCGGGAGCGTCAAGGCGATCGGCGTCAGCGGCGGCGCCAACGTCCTGCTGCACATGGCCACCCGGCAGCCGTCACGCGTCGAGGCGATGGTGCTGGTCAGCGGCGCCAGCTATTATGCCGAGCAGGCCCGCGCCTTCATGCGCCAGTTCACGGTCGAGAGCCATACCGACGAGCAGTGGCGGATCATGCGGCAGCGCCACCGCCATGGCGACCGCCAGATCCTGGCGCTCTGGGCGCAGGCCAACGGCTTCAAGGACAGCTACGACGACATGAGCTTCACGCCGCCGCACCTGGCGACGATCTCGGCGCGGACCTTGCTGGTGAGCGGCGATCGCGACCCGCTGGTGCCGGTGAGCCTCGCGATCGAGATGTACACCGCGATCCCGCGCGCCTGGCTCTGGATCGTTCCGAACGGCGGACATGGTCCGGTCGCGGGCGATAAGAGGGGCCGCTTCGTCGAGGCCGCCACGGCGTTCTTGCGCGGGGAAGGGTGGGGCGGCTGAGTGAGCCGAGTGAGTCGACACCATCGGGCAGCGACGCGCGCCGCCGGCACTGACGATCCGATCGAGCCGCCGCGGGGCCGGCGGCGGGAGGAGAGACCATGAGCATGGGAGCGTCCGAACCCGCCGCGGTCGCCGCGGCGCCGCGGTCCATCGAGATCGCCGCCCATCGTGGCAGCGGCAAGGACTACCCTCAGCCGATCGCGCTGCAGGCCCATCGGCCGGCCGCCCCGCCCGAGAACACGCTGCCGGCTTTCCACTGGGGCTGGGCCCGCGGCCGCACCTGCGAGCTCGACGTGTACCTCACCCGCGACGGCAAGATCGTGGTGATTCACGACGACACCACCGGCCGCACCTGCGATCGCAACCTGAAGGTGGCCGCGAGCACTCTCGACGACCTGCGGCGGCTCGACGCCGGCGTCATGAAGGGGCCGATGTGGCGGGGGCTGCGCGTGCCGACGCTGCGCGAGGTGCTCGACGCCATGCCGCCCGGCCACCGCCTCTACGTCGAGTCGAAGCAAGGCCCGGGCATCGTCGGGCCCCTGCTGGCGGAGATCGACGCGGCGGGCAAGGGGCCGGACCAGATCGTCTTCATCAGCTTCAGCATCGATTGCATCACGGCGCTCAAGCGCACCAGGCCGGAGTTCACCTGCTACTGGATCCTGGTCTTCGAGGAGCTGAAGCCGGGCGTCTGGCGGGCAGGCTACGACCGCACCGCGGACGACAACCTGACCTTCCGCACCATATGGCAGCAGCCGGTCGACTACGCCGAGCTGGTGGCGCTGGCGCGCAACGACGACGTCCAGCTCGACGGCCTCGACGTCAGCTACCAGCAACCCGACGACTTCGCCGCCGCCATGCGCCACGCAGCCATGCCCTGGGGAGCCTGGGCCGTCGACGACGGCGACGTCGCCGTCGACCTCGCCCGGAAAGGCGCCATCCAGATCACCACCAACTGCGCCGACGACATCCGGGACGCGCTGGCGTATGCGGGTCTAGGACCGATCGGAGCCTGACGGCAAGGCTGCGACCAAGGTACGAGCGGAGCGGGGTCATCCGCCACCGCCCTACGCTTGACCCAGCCGTGGTCGCAAGCATAGAGTATTTACGAGTAGCCTAAGAGCGTCAGGGGAGACGAGGAGGTTGTCCATGAACCTCGATCGGGTCACTGTCACGCGCAAGTCCGGGCGCGAGCGCTTTCGCGATGGAGCCGCCGATCTCGGATACGACCTTCTTACCTTCTGGCAGTGGAGCAGCTCTGACCTTCTCAGCAATTCCATGCGGGGTGTTCTTGCAGAGTACCTCGTGGCTCGCGCGCTCCGCCCGGATGGACCAGGCGTTCGAGAGGAGTGGGCGGCGTACGACCTGACTACTGAGGGAGGGATCAAGGTCGAAGTCAAGTCGGCAGGCTACCTACAAAGCTGGCATCAGCAGCAGCTCTCGCGGATCTCGTTTGTCGTGCCAAAGACACGCCCGTGGGATGCAAGTACGAATAGACTTGGTGAGGTGCCTGCCCGGCAAGCGGATGTCTATGTTTTTGCTCTCTTGTCTCACCAGGACAAGTCGACAGTCGATCCCATGGACGTTGGCCAGTGGACCTTCTTCGTTCTCCCAACATCGGTCCTCGATGATAGGAAGCGAAGCCAGCACTCGATAACGCTTCCATCGCTAGCAAAGCTCTGCGGGAGAGCAGTGAGCTTCAGTGGGCTACGGCAAGCAGTTGTCGAGGCAGCGCAATGCAGCGGAAACGGGCGCCATGCCTAACGCCTCAGCGCTCGAGCTTCGTAACATTGCCGGCAAGAAGTCAGGCTGACGGGTGGAAGACCTGCCGGGTCGCTGCTCATACCGGCGTAAGATGAAACACCCGTGCCAGCTTCGCCGCCTCGGTCAGGTCGCCTCTGCGGAGAGCTTCACGAACCTGGTCGAGCCTTTCGGCGTCTTCGAGCGTCAGATATGGCGACCATCCCTCGTCGGCGTCTACGAGCTGAACCTCAACCTCTGCAACATAGTCGCCCTCGTGGACCAGCTTCTTCTTGAGTCGTGCCACTACTCTCTCCATGCATGCGGTCTTGTCCCGGTCAGGCGGCATAGACGACCTGGTGATTGGCGAGGATGGCATGATCCCCTCGCCTTCATCCAGGGAGACGAGCCGAGAAGGATTCTATCGCCACGGGGCCGTCGGCGGGACCGCCAGCTCGTGGCTCCGGGGCCGCCTTCGGCTGGGTTTCCCTGCCCTCGCGGCCTTCTGAGTTGGCAGGGGCCTTGCTTCATATAGAGGGGAGGGCGTGCCGCAACGCATGCCCCGTAGGTGAACGAGGCCCGTGTCGAGCCCAGATTGCTCGCGAGGGTTGCCCTCGGGAGAGGCACGCGCCGACTCGAAAGGAGAACTCCATGGGTTTCAACAAGAGAGCACTGAGCCGAATCCTGGTCCTCTCGGCCCTGGCGATCGGCCTGCTGGCAGCAGCAGTGCCGGCGTCGGCAGCAACGGTGAACCTCGAAGGCATGATCGTGAGCGGAACCGAGCCCGAGTGCGTGCTCGTCAGGGACCACCAGGGCAATACCTTCCTGCTCGAGGGCACCGGCTGGTACGGCGTCATCGGCAACGACTACGTCCGCCTCGAAGGCACGATCGTCCCGGAGACCCGCTGCGGCGTGACCAGCGCCATCCAGGTGTCGAACGTGTCGACGATCTGGCGCGACGAGAGCCGCAAGGTGATCGTCTACGAGCGGTCGCGGGACCACGTATTCACGGACTGGGTGCGGGCTCACCGTGAGCGTGAGTGGAGGGACTGGGAGAGAGAGCACCACATCCCGCCTCCTCCGCCTCAGCAGTAAGGCAGTAGTAGAGAAGTAGCAGCGAGCGGCCGAGCTCCGCGGTCCGCCGAGTCGCACCAGCGGCTCGCCGCCCGCGGAGCCGCCGCGTGCTGGCGGCCCCGGCGGCCTGCTCAAGGCCCCGGGGCTTCCTCTGTCCCGGCCGCCATCGGCGTCGCGGCCAGCGCCCGCCGCATGCGTGCGCCGATCTCGGCGATCTCTTCCGGGGTGACGGTGAATGGAGGCGCGACGACCACCAGGTCGCCGCGGGTGCCGTCTGCATGGCCGACGTTCGGCCACACGATCAATCCCTCCTCGTCGCGGGCGCGTTCCACCAGTCTCTCGGCGAAGCGCCAGCCGCGCGGCATCGGCTCGCGGGTCGTCCGGTCGCGCACGAGTTCGATCCCGGCCAGGAGGCCAGCGCCCCGCACGTCCCCGACCGCGGGGTGCTCGGCGAGCGTCGCCAGCTCGGCGAAGAAGCCGGCGGACGCCTCGGCGCAGCGCTCGACCAGGCGGTGCCGTTTCAGGTAGCGCACGGTGGCGACGCCAACGGCGCAGGTGACCGGGTGGTGGGAGTAGGTCTGGGCGTGGTTGAAGGAGCCGCTGCCGCGCGCCAGGGTGGCCGCGATCTCGCGGCTGGCCACCAACGCCGAGAGCGGCGCGTAGCCGCCGTTCAGGCCCTTGCCGAGCACCACCACGTCGGGCACCGGATCGTAGTGCTGGAAGGCGAACCACCGCCCGGTGCGGCCGCAGCCGGTGAGCACCTCGTCGGCGATGTACAGGACGTCGTGCTCGCGGCACAGCTCGGCGACACGGCGGTAGTACGCGGGACTGGGCACGACGGCGCCTCCCGAGCTGCCGAGGATGGGCTCGGCCAGGAACGCGGCCACCGTCTCGGGACCCTGCGCGGCGAGCTCCGCCGCCAGCGCCTCGCCGTTGCAGGCGGGGCAGTCGGGGCCGGGATGCCGGTAGGGGTCGGGCGCGGGAATGCTCGGGAAGTCGAGCAGCAGCGGCCGGTAGATGCGGCGGTAGTGCTCGCGGCCGGAGAGCGCCAGGGCGGCCAGGGTGTTGCCGTGGTAGGAGGGATTGCGGCGGATGACCTTCCACTTCTCCGGGCGCCCCCGCTCGACCCAGTACTGCCGCGCCAGCTTGACCGCCGCCTCGATCGCCTCCGAACCGCTGGCCAGGAAGTAGCTGTACCGCAGCGGCTCCGGCAGCACCTCGGCGAGCTCCGCGGCGAGGTCCTCGGCGGCGGCGTTGGTGAACTGGCTGCCGTTGACGTAGGCCAGCTCGCGCGCCTGGGCGGCGACCGCGGCGGCGATCTCCGCCACGCCGTGACCGACGCCGGCGACCATGGCGCCGCTGCAGGCGTCGAGGTAGCGGCGCCCCGCCTCGTCGACGATCCATGCCCCTTCGCCGCGCACCGCCAACGGGAAGTCGCGGTCCAGCCGGCGGTAGAACAGGGCGCTCTCGGGATAGCGATGAGCCATGAGGGGCGGGGCCGGGCCGGCCAGGGGCCTCGGGTAAGAGGAAGCGGCGCCGGCCATCATATAGGATTCGGCTCAACGCTCGCCCGTTGGTAATGGGTCAGTTTCCTCGCGAGGGTCCATCCCCCCTGCCTCCCTTTTGGGCGAGGCAGCCGAAGTCCGAGGTCGGTTCCCTTGGAACCCCTCGCCCAAAGGGAGGCAGGAGGGATGGACCCTCGCTAACTGACCCACGACCCACCCGGAGGCCGCCATGACCGCCATGCCGTGGTCCACCAAGAACCGGGACGCCGCCGCCTGCGCTCGCCCGCCCGCGCCCCGCCGGCGTCGCTGGCGCGCGGCGGCGCTCGCCGCCCTGGCCGTCGCCGGTCTCGCCGCGGCCGCGGCCGCCGCGGCCGCCGCGGTTGTCACGGCGAGCGCTCCGCCGGCCACCTTCCGTGCCCTGGGCGGCGCGGACGGCATGGGCGGCAAGGGGGGCATGCGCTTCCGCAACGTCGGTCCTTTCCGCGGCGGGCGGGTGTGCGCCGTGACCGGTGTGCGGGGCCGGCCGGCGACCTTCTACTTCGGCAGCACCGGCGGCGGCGTGTGGAAGACGGACGACGCCGGGGCCACCTGGGACCCGATCTCCGACCGCGACTTCTCGACCGGCTCGGTCGGCGCCATCGCCGTGGCGCCGTCCGACCCCAACGTGATCTACGTGGGCAGCGGCGAGTCGCAGCCGCGCGGCAACGTCGCGGCCGGCGACGGCGTCTACAAGTCCACCGACGCCGGGCGCAGCTGGCTCAACGTCGGCCTGCGCGCGACCCAGCACATCTCGCGCGTGGTGATCGATCCCCGCGACCCGGACGTCGTCTACGTCGCGGCCCTCGGGCACGTCTGGGGGCCGAACCCGGAGCGCGGCATCTATCGCTCGCGCGACGGCGGCCGGAGCTGGCGGCGGGTGCTGTTCCTCGACGACCGCACCGGCGCCGCCGACCTGGCGATGGATCCCCACAACCCGCGCGTGCTGTTCGCGGCGTTCTGGCAGTTCCAGCGCCTGCCGTGGAGCATCGAGAGCGGCGGGCCGGCGAGCGGTCTCTACCGATCGAACGACGGCGGCGACAGCTGGACCAGGCTCGCCGGCGGCCTGCCCACGGGCATCGTCGGCCGCATCGGGGTGGCGGTCTCCGCCGCGCGGCGGGACCGCGTCTGGGCGATCGTGGAAGCCGCCGACGGCGGCCTCTTCCGCAGCGACGACGGCGGCGCCAGCTGGCTGCGGGTGAGCTCGGCGCATGCGCTGCGCCAGCGCGCCTGGTACTACACCTGGGTCTACGCCGACCCCAGGCAGCCCGACACCGTCTACCTCCCGAACGTCGAGCTGAACAAGTCGATCGACGGCGGCCGCACCTTCACCTACGTCGGCCCGCGTTTCGGCGACAACCACGACCTGTGGATCGACCCCGACGACCCCGAGCGCATGATCCTGGGCAACGACGGCGGCGCCAGGGTCAGCCTCAACGGCGGCCGCACCTGGTCGAGCGAGGACAACCAGCCGACCGCGCAGATCTACCGCGTGGCGACGGACGGGCGCGTCCCGTACTGGCTCTACGGCGCGCAACAGGACAAGACCACGATCGCCATCCCGAGCGCCGTTCCCGGGCCGGGGATCGGGGAGGGCGATTGGCACGCGGTGGGGGGCGGCGAGTGCGGCTGGGTCGCGCCCGACCCGCGCGATCCGGAGGTGGTCTATGCCGGCGGCTACGGCGGCGAGATCACCCGCTACGACCACCGGACGCGGCAGGCGCGCGAGATCGCCGCCTGGCCGCAGCAGATCGACGGCCAGGCGGTCCGCGACCTGCGGTTCCGGTGGAACTGGAACGCGCCGATCCTGGTGTCGCGCCACGCGCCGCACGTCCTCTATCACGGCGCGCAGGTCCTGCTGCGCAGCGCGGACGGCGGCGAGACCTGGCAGGAGATCAGCCCCGACCTGACGCGCAACGACCGCGCCAAGCAGGGCTACTCGGGAGGGCCGATCGGCCACGAGATCACCGGCGTCGAGGTCTACGACACCATCTTCGCCCTCGCCGAGTCGCCGCACGACGCGGCGACGCTCTGGGCGGGGAGCGACGACGGCCTCGTGCACCTGACCCGCGACGGCGGCAAGAGCTGGCGGGACGTGACGCCCAGGGGCCTGCCGGAATGGATCCAGATCAACGCGCTCGAGGTCTCGCCGCACGATCCGGCCACCGCCTATCTCGCGGCGACGCGGTTCCAGTACGAGGATCGGCGGCCCTACCTCTACGCGACGAACGACTATGGCAGGAGCTGGCGCAGGATCGACGGCGGCATCCCGGCGGGCGCGTTCACCCGCGTCGTGCGGGAGGACCCGGAGCGGCGCGGCCTGCTCTACGCCGGCACCGAGGCGGGGCTCTACGTCTCGCTCGACGGCGGCGCCTCCTGGCAGCCCTTCCAGCTCAACCTGCCGGCGGTGCCGATCACCGATCTCCAGGTGGCGGGCCGGGACCTCGTGGTGGCCACCCAGGGCCGGGCGTTCTGGATCCTCGACGACCTGACTCCCCTGCGGCGCTGGCGGCCCGAGATGGCCGCCCGCCCGGTCGTGCTGCTGCCGCCGGAGCCGGCGACGCGCGGCGACGGCGCGGCTCTCGACGCGGACGGCGCCCGGCGCGCCCGCCTGGGTCAGAACCCGCCGCCGGGCCTGGTGATCGACTTCTGGCTCGCGGACTTGCCGGCGCCGGCCGCGGTGGTGGCGGTCGAGATCCTGGCCGGCGGCAAGGTGATCCGCAGCATCTCGAACCAGGCCCCCGAGCGGCGGGCCGGCAGTTCCGAGGGGAGCCCGGAGGAGGACGACGAGGCGGGCGGCGGCGTCCTGGCGCCGAAGGCCGGCCTGAACCGGTTCGTCTGGGACCTGCGGATGGAGGAGCCGAAGCTGATCACGACCAGGCTCGTCTTCGACGACTGGCCGCCGGCCGGCGTGCGGGTGGCGCCGGGGGCCTACACCGTGCGCCTGCGGGTGGGAGAGACGACCGTCGAGGCGAAGGCCCGCGTGCTGCCGAACCCGCGGGTCGCAGCCGCGGCGGCCGATCTCGAGCGGCAGTCGCAGCTGCTGGCCGAGATCCACGCCCGCCTCGCCGAGACCCACGGCCTGGTGCGCCGCATCCGCGACCTCGAGACCCAGGCCCGCGACCAGGTCGAGCGCGCGGCGCAGCTGGGCAAGGCGGGCGACCTCCGGCAGGCCGCGCGCGAGCTGGCCGCGAAGCTCGACGGCGTCGCCGAGAAGCTCTGGAACCCCGAGCTGCAGGCTGACGAAGACTCCTTGGTCTACACGCCAAAGCTCGACTTCCAGCTCGCGTCGCTCGCCGGCCTGCTGGCGACCGCCGACGCGAAGCCGACCGCCGCCGAGGAGCGGCGCTTCGCCGACCTCGACGCGCAGCTCGCGGCGTTGCGCGGCGAGCTGCGGGCGATCTGGGAGCGCGACCTGGCCGCCTTCAACCGCGCGCTCGAGGCGGCGGGGGTGCCGCCGCTGATGACGGCGCCATGGCCGTAGGTCAGAAAGGAAGGACGATGCACCGCTGTCGCGTGGCTTCTGGACTGGTCCTCATCATGGCGTGCCTGGGTTCTCCACTCGGTGGACATGCTTCCGGGATATCCGAGAGCCGATATCCAATACCGAAGACGTTGATGCTGACCGGTGCGCAGCTACCCATTTGGGTCGATGCATCGGTGGCTATCGGCCCTGATCGCGGTCCCAATCATGCCGTCTTCGGCCCCGAGACCGGGTTGATCAGTGAGTTCCTGGAGAAGACCCCTGATGGAAGGTGTCACCAGGTCGGGGAGATGTACGACGATTCGGCCTTTCGGGCGCCCCGGGCGACGCTCGAGGAAGCCCTGACCCAATCCGAGGTCGCACTTCTTGGCCGTGTAACGGCGCGGGCATTTGGCTTCTACGACCTGATGCCAGGTCAGCTTCTGCAAGTCGAGCCCGTCGCGTCCTTCGGCTATCGCCTGACGGAACCGCGGTACTACCTCTTCGTGCCTATTGGGCATTTCAAGGTTGGTGACGCCGAGCTCTGCAAGACCGACACCCGCTACCCCGAACCGCCTGATATCGGCGACGAGGTATTCCTCTTCGTGGACAAGCCAGCCGACCTGACTGGCACCCTTTTCCATATCCGCACGGCCGGGGACATCGTACCGGTGGGCGCGCACGGCCTCCTACGCATTCCTCACCAATATACGGACGATCCGAATGGGACCCGCCTGGATGGGTTCTCGGCTACCACCAAGAGCGATCTGATTGGAAGTCTCCGGGCCAGGCGCTGCCGGCACTGCCAGTCTGGCGGCTGATAGTGGTTATTCGCAGTAGCCACTTGCCGCGAGTCTGGTGTAGCCATTATCCTTGCCGGCGTGAAGCGCTCTCCCTCGGCGGTCCTGGCTGTCATCGCGGTCGAGCGGACCGCGGCGACGCCCCTCTACCGGCAGATCTACGACGGCTACCGCGATGCGATCGTCGAGCGCCGGCTGCGCGCCGGCGAGCGTCTGCCCTCGACGCGCCAGCTCGCGGCCGAGCTGCGGATCTCGCGGATGCCGGTGCTGATCGCCTTCGAGCAGCTGCTGGCCGAGGGCTACTTCGAGAGTCGCGTGGGCGCCGGAACGTTCGTCGCGGCGGCGTTGCCGGGCGAGCGGCTGGCGCGCGACGCGCACGCGGCTGCCGGGCGACCGGCGGCGCGGGCCCCGCGCTCCGCGCGCGCTTCCCGTCCCGGAGCGCGGCCCGTGTCGGGCCGCTCCGAGGCGGTCGTGCCGCCGGAGAGCGAGCCGTGGCTGGGGGGCTGGGGAGCCTTCCGCGTCAGCCAGCCCGCGGTCGATCGCCTGCCGCGGCGGACCTGGTCGCGGCTGGTGTCCCGCCACACCCGCGGCGCGAGCGCCAGGCAGCTGAGCTACGGCTCGGCCATGGGCCATGAGCCCTTCCGCGAGGCGGTGGCCGCCTACCTGCGGACCGCGCGGGCGGTCCGCTGCGAGACGGAGCAGATCATGGCGGTCAGCGGCTCGCAGCAGGCCCTCGACCTCGCGGCCCGGGTGCTGCTCGACCCGGGATGCGAGGTCTGGGTCGAGGAGCCCGGGTACGGGGGCGCGCGGGCGGCCCTGAGCATGGCGGGCGCGCGGCTCGTCCCCGTCCCGGTCGACGGCCAGGGCCTGGACGTTGCCGCCGGCATCGCGCGGGCGCCGCGGGCGCGGGCGGCCTACGTCACGCCCTCACACCAGTACCCCCTCGGCATGACGATGAGCGCGGCGCGCCGGCTGCAGCTGCTCGAGTGGGCGCGGGAGAGCGGCGCCTGGATCCTCGAGGACGACTACGACAGCGAGTATCGCTACGAGAGCCTGCCGGTCGCGGCGTTGCAGGGCCTCGACCGGGACGCCCGCGTCATCTACGTCGGCACCTTCAGCAAGGTCCTGTTCCCGGCGCTGCGCCTGGGCTACCTCGCCTTGCCTGCCGATCTCGTCGCGCGCTTCGCGGCGGTGCGCGCGACGATGGACGACTTCCCGGCGACCCTCTACCAGGCCGTCCTCGCGGACTTCATCACGGAGGGGCACTTCGCCCGCCATCTCCGCAAGATGCGCCAGCTCTACCGCGAACGCCGGGACGCCCTGGTCGGGGCCATCGCCGCCGAGCTCGACGGCGAGCTGCGGGTCCGCGACGGCCAGGCCGGCATGCACCTGGTGGCGACCCTGCGTCCCGGGGTGGACGATCGGCGGCTCGCCGCCGAGGCCGCGCGGCGCGGCCTCTGGCTCATGCCGCTCTCGTCCTGCTATCTCGGCGCCGCCGCCGAGCCGGGCCTGGTCCTCGGCTACGGCGGCACCGGCGCCGGCGAGATCCGGGAAGGCATCCGCCGGCTTCGCGAGGTGCTCGGCGGGTGAGGCGGATCTCGAGATCGGTAGTGGGGCTAGTCACCTTTGCCTCCCTTTGGGCGAGGCCGTGGGGGCGGGGACGGAGGATTTTGAGTCAGTGTATCTCCCCCGAGCAGACCGCGCTCCCCTCGCAATAGCCTGCGGGCCGCCCGCCCCATCCGCCGCGCCGGCAACCACCAGCCGCCCTCGCCCCCGACCGCGCGGCGGGCCGCCCGGCTTCGCCATGCGGCGGAGGACGTGCTGCCGATGCTCGACGTGTCAGAACCTCAACAAGAACGGCAACCGCGAGTCGTTCCAGAAATGGCCGAGTTGCTGAGATTCGCGATAAGCTAGACGAGAGCGGCAAGCCGCGATCGGCGCTGCGAGTCAGTCTGAGCCTGTGGAACTGGCGACAGGTCTATGGAGATGGATGATCCAAGGCGAGACGCGGATCATCTTGCGCCGTTAAGCGTTCGCGACAGTAGCTCACCTCCTGGTGCTCGCGCACAGGTTCGCCGACCTGGCGGCCGGCGCGATCGCCGCGATGGAGGCGGCCATCACCGCCCGGAGGGTCGCGGCCGAGGCCGGCCGCCAGGCGTTGGGCGAGCTCGCGGCCGAGCTGCAACCGTTGGTGCCGCCGGAGGTGAACTGATGGCGACCGGGAAAGTGGTGACGGTGACAGGTGTGGTGCTATCAGCCGTCACAGGATGGAGCAGGGACCAAAGTAAGGCGTCGGTGCCAGGGCTTTGCCAGCTGTCGAAGTCTCGCAAGGTGGCTGTGGTTTATTGCTGGTGCTTCCTCGCGGTCATTGCCATTGCGTGCGGTCCAACCGCTGCAGAGAAAAGAGCGCAGGCTGCCGAGAAAAGAGCGCAGTTCACCGACCAATGCAAGCCTGTCGCCCCAACGGAGGAGCAGGGGTGGTTTGACACTAAGCTCTCATCGGTGGAAATCAAGACCATTCCTCCTGATCCTCGCCTAACTGGGAGCGAGGCAACCTTCATCGCCGTAGCGACAATCCGCGGTCGCGGTGTTGATGGAGCCTTCAAGTCCGCGAAGATCACCTGCTCTGAATCCGGCGTGTTCGTCCCGGTATATGGCGGAGAGCCTCAACCGAGGGTCGTATCCAGTATCGGACAGGTGCTTACCGAACCGATCAGTGACGCCGACGGTGAGTGGCTTCATCGCCAAATCCTCCAGGAGGCGTTAGCGGCAGCGAGTGCTCAAAGGTATCACGAGGCGGTCCTGTTGCTGAAGGGCAAGGGCCGCTACAAGGCCGATACGAGCCAGTGGCTGAAGACCGACGCGTCCTACAAGACTCTGCTAACAAGAGCGCTCAGGGAAGAAGCGAAGCAGAAGAGAGCCGCGGCCGCTCGCCTGAAGGCGGAGGCCCGTGAACGACGCCAGACGGTGGCAGCGGTGGAGACGAGGTACACGGCCAAAGCGAGCTTCGGCTGCACGAGGCAGAGCGAATACATGAGGCTCGTCGGGATCGCGGCGAGGGGAGACACGGACGGTCTAGCGACGGCGCTGACGTTGGCCGCCCTAGCAGACGACTGCACGACGTTTCACGGTGGGGCGGCAGTCTACGTAGTGGACAGTGCCGGCGGGACCGAGCTGGTCCAGATCCGCTTCAAGGGGCGGGGACCACACCGTTGGTGGATCAGCGACACATTCCTGAGGTGACAGGGGTAATTCGAGCTTGACGGGCGGCCCGCCCTTAGACAAGGGACGTAACCCAGACGCGAGGAGGAAGTCGACGGGAGTGTTCCTCCCGGATGTTTTCCCTCCCTCTGCTTGGCCCCCAGTTCCCGGCGCTCTCTGAGGGGCAGCCCGTGTTATGGGGTTGGGGATCTACTCCCGGCCTAGAACGCCAACGTGAACTGCCTCATGCCGCCGTTGTAGATGAGAACGCAGTTGTCCAAGATGTCCCTGCCGATGAGTGCGTGAAAACCCTGCGTCGCCAACAGCTCGGCAGCAACGACGGGAATGGTCTGAAAGTTTAAAGGGATGCTGTTCGGTGGCCCAGGGATGAAGAGCGCGATGTCGAACTGGTCGGCACTGTGCGGCGTCGCACCAGTCGAGGGCGTGTTGATTGGTACGTTCCCAGTCGGCGTTAGCCCGAGCGAAGACAGAACGGTCGGATCGACGCAGGTGCATCCAGCGCCGGTATCCACTAGTGCACGGATAGGCACGAGCGGAGGAATTGCTTGTCCTGCTGCCTTTAGAGCTGCGGCTCGCGGCTCGCTTACGAGCACACCAGCGTTGAGGATTGGGCCACGCGCTTCGATCTGAAGAGTAAAATGAGACATTGGGCTTACTGCGCTCGCCCGTCCGGGCAGGGGTCCACAAATCGCGAGATGAACTGGACCTGCTCCACCGCGTGTATCCTCTTGACTAGAAACGGTTCTAGGCCGAACTTGGAATAACCAGACTTGATCGCGTCGTCGTAGCTGCTAAACACGTCAATAACATCTTCACCGTGAATCAGCGCGAACTTCCCTTCGTGGGCGGCATTCAGTTCCGACAGCTTGCTCCTGAAGGTCTCCAGCTCCTTTTCGAGGGCCATAAGACACCTCCTCCTGTCTTACAGTGTACCGGGAAAGCGACGGGGGCGGCACAAGTGCCGCCGGCCACGCTCCACGAATGGCTCTGGCACATTCCAAGAAGTCTACAAGAAACCAAGTCAAGCGGGGCGAGCGCTGAGAGCTCGTGTGCGGCTAATTCGCTGATTCTATTGGTGCCGAAGGCGGGAGTCGAACCCGCACGCCGTTGCCTGTGGAGGATTCTTTAGGCTTCGCCCAAAGGGAGGCAGAGGTGACTGACCCACTACCGGGAGATCCGCCTCCCACGGCAATCGAGTAGCATGAGGGCGCGATCAGGAGACCCTCTCGATGCGCAAGGTGATCCTCGGAGTCGGCATCAGCCTGGACGGTTACATCGCTCGCCCTGACGGCGGCGTCGATTTCCTCTTCATGCCGAAGGACTACTCGATGGCTGCCTTCTTCGCCTCCATCGATACCTTCGTCATGGGCCGGAAGACCCTCGACGCCGCCCTGCGGATGGGCGGCGGCGGAGGTTCCTTCGGCGGCATGCCGGCGTACGTCCTCTCGCGCTCCCAGCCCGCCGGCGAGCACGACGGCTTCGTCTTCACCCGCGAGTCCCCGGCAGAGCTCATCCGGCGAATCCGCCGCCGCCCGGGCAAGCACATCTGGATGATGGGCGGCGGCGAGCTGGCCCGCGCGTTCCTCGCGGCGGACCTGATCGACGAGCTCTACCTCGGAGTGGTTCCGGTCCTGCTCGGCGAGGGCATCCCGCTGTTCCCGAGCGGCTTCCCGCAACGCGACTTCCGGCTGATCGAGAACAAGACCTACTCGCGGGGTCTCGTCGCGCTCGAGTACGAGCGGGTCCGCCCGCGGACCAGGCGCAAGGCCGGCAAGCCCCGCGCCAAGCCAGCCGCCGAGGCGGCCAAGAAACGAGCCAAGAAGCCAGCCAAGAAGCCAGGGAGGTAGCTGACTTAGCTGACCTATGCCGGCGCCGCGTCGGCCAGCCCGTGGGGCGCCAGGGGCAGGCGGCGCAGCCGGATGCCGGTAGCGGCGAAGATGGCGTTGGCGACGGCCGGCGCCAGCGTCACGAGCGGCGTCTCGCCGGCGCCCGCGGACGGCAGGTCGCGGCGGTCGAGGATCACGACCTCGATCTCCGGGACGTCGGAGAAGCGCGGCACGCGGTACTTCGCGAAGTGCGCGTTCGTGATGCGGCCGTTCTCGAACTCGACGGCCTCGAACAGCGCGCCGCCGATCGCCTGCACGACGGCGCCCTCGACCTGGTTGCGCAGCCCGTTCGGGTTCACCACGGCGCCGCACTCGAAGGCTTCGACCACGCGCCGGAGCCGCACGCGGCGGTCTCCGGGCTCGACCTCGATCTCGGCGCAGGTGGCGACGAAGCTGCCCTTCTCGGTGCCGCCGGCGATCCCGAACCCGCGGCCGGTCCCGGGTTGGCGCTTCCCCCAGCCGAACTGCGCCGCCGCCGCCTCGAACACGGCGCGCAGCCGCGGCTCGGCGAGGTTCTTCAGGCGCAGCGCCAGCGGATCCATGCCGGCCGCGTGCGCCAGCTCGTCCATGTGGCTCTCGCGGGCGAAATGGTTGGCCGTCGCGGCGAGGCCGCGGTACGAGCCCTGCCGCAGCGGCGACCGCGCCGGATGGAACTGGATGCGCTGGTTGGCGACCTCGTAGGGGGTGCCGATGGCCGCGGGGCCGGAGTTGTGGTTGTGGAGCTCCCAGGCGACGACGGTGCCGTCGCGGCGCGCCGCGCTCCGCACCTCGATCACGCCGGCCGGCCGGAAGTAGGCCCAGGTGAACTCCTCCTCGCGCGTCCAGACGAGCTTGACCGGCTTGCCGGCCGCCTTGGCCAGGCGCGCCGCCTCGACGGCGGCGTCCCCGGTGTGCTTGCCGCCGTAGGCCGAGCCGGTGTCGGGAACGATCACCCGCACCTGCTCGGCGGGGATGCGGAACGCCTCGGCCAGCTCGTCGCGCACCGCGAACGGGCGCTGCGTGCCGGTCCAGACGGTCAGCCGGGGGCCTTCCCACTCGGCCACCGCGGCGCGCGGCTCGAGCGGGGCGTGCGCGATGTACTCGACGGAGTAGGTCCGCTCCAGCCGGATGTCCGCGGACGCCGCCGCCTGCTCGACCGAGCCCGCGACATGGGCGCCGGCGTCGCCGCGCTCGCCCGCCCCGCCAGGCTGCCTGAGGAGGTCGAAAAGCTCGCGGTTCGACGGCTGCGGCGGCACCTTCCAGCGCGCGTCGAGCGCCGCGATCGCGCGCCGCGCCGTCCAGGCGTCAGGCGCCACGGCGCCGGCGAAGTCGCCGTCGCGCACGATCCTGACCCCCGGCAGCTGCTCGGCGCGGCCGGCGTCGAGCGACACCAGCGTCGCCTGGAAGCCCGCGGGGCGCAGCATCTTGCCGTGCAGCATCCCCGGCCGGACCAGGTCCGAGGTGTACTGGTGCTTGCCGGTCACGAAGTCCCGCCCGCCGACCTTGGCGGCTGAGGTCCCGGCGATCTTCCAGGCGGCGGCCAGGGGGGTGGCGGTCAGCGGCGCGGCGGACCGGGGCGCGGCGGACCGGGCCGCATCGGAGAGGGTTGCGGCGGCGAGGGGAGCCGCGGCGGCCGGGGGAGCGCCGGCAGTGCCGGCAGCGCCTGTAGTGCCCGCAACGCCCGCAGTGCCCGCAGTGCCCGCTGCCATGACCGTCTTGACGGCCGCGCGCGGGTCCAGCCCGCGCGTCAGCTCGCCGTAGCCGAGCGACCGCCGCGACGCCGGGTTCACGACCCGGCCGGCGTCCGCCACCAGCGTGCCTCGCGGCGCTTTCCAGCGCTGCGCCGCGAGGTCCACGAGCATCTCGCGCGCCGTCGCCGCCGCCGCCCGCAGCTGCGGCGCCATGGTCGGCGTGGTGCGGCTGCCGAAGGTGCCCGCATCCCAAGGCGTCAGGGCGGTGTCGCCCATCACCATGCGCACGGCGTCGAGCGGCACGCGCAGCTCCTCGGCGACCTGCTGCGCCAGGGAGGTGCGGATGTTCTGCCCCACCTCCACCTTGCCGGTGAACACGGTGACACGCCCGTCCGGGTCGATGTGCAGCCAGGCGCCGAGCTCCCGCGGCAGCTCGTGGCCACCGCCGCCGCGTCCCGACTCCGAGTTGCCGGGAGCGGCGGCGATCGCCGCGGCGGCGCTCTCGGCCCGCGCGGCGGGCGCCCAGAGGCAGACCAGCAGGCCGCCGCCCAGGGTCTTCAGGAAGTCGCGGCGATCGACCTCGAACCGGTGCAGGCGGCCGGCCAGCTCGTGCTCGCGCAGCTCGCGCTCGAGCTCGGGGTCCGGCGCTGCCTGCGTCACGGGCGTCGTCGGCGTCATGGGCGTCATCGGCGTCATGAGCGTCATGGGTCTCGTCGCGCAGGCTCCTGCCGCATCGTCCGCGCGGCCAGCCTCACCGCGGCGACGATGCGCGGATAGGTCCCGCAACGGCAGACGTTGCCCACCAGCCGGCCGGCGACGTCCTCCTCGCTCGGCTCGGGCTGGCTCTCGAGCAGCGCCACCGCCGCCATGATCATGCCCGGGGTGCAGTAGCCGCACTGGAAGGCTTCGACCTCGAGGAACGCGGCCTGCACGGGATGCAGCCGGCCGTTGCGTTCGAGGCCCTCGATCGTGGTGACCTTCTTGCCCGCCGCCTCGGCCAGGGTGACGCGGCACGACCGCGCGGCGCGGCCGTCGAGCAGCACCGTGCAGGCGCCGCACTGCCCCTCGCCGCAGCCGTACTTGGTGCCGGTGAGCTGCAGGCGGTCGCGCAGCACCTCGAGCAGGCTCTCCTCGGGCGCTGCCTCGACCTGCCGCTCCGTGCCGTTGACGATGATCCGCGCGCCGATGGTGGTTCGCTCCGTCGTGCCGCAAAGCCTATCATCGGTGCCGATGCGGTCCCTCGCGGCGTTGGCGTTGGCGCTGCTCGCCTTGTCGGCCGGGACCGGCGACCCCGGCGCGGCGCCGCCGCGGCTCGTCGTGGGCGACCCGGTCTGCGTCAGCGGGGACCGGCCCGGCACCCCGCATGTCGAGCCGTTCCTGGCGGCCGATCCGGCGGACCCGGAGCTGCTCTTCGGCGCCGCCGTCACCTGGCCGGACGGCGGCCGCGGCAGCAGCCGCGGCGGTGGCGTCGAAGAGACGAGCGTGGCAGGCTTCCGCTCGCTCGACGGGGGCCATGCCTGGGCGCGGATCCCCTTCCCGCAGTGCCTGGTCGATCCCTGGGTGAGCTTCGGCAGCGGCCGCGACGTGTATCTCTCCTGCCTGGCGCGGGGCGGCGCCGTCGCCGTCTTCCGGTCCCCGGACGGCGGGCGGACCTGGCATCGGCCGGTGCGGGTGCCCGCCGCCGGCGGCGGTGGCGCGGATCACCCCATCCTGGCGATCGACCGTTCGGAAGGGTCGCGCCGCGGCGCCGTCTACGTGACCTTCGCGCAGCTCCTCGCGGCGGCGGCGCCGCTTCGGAAGCCGCGCTTCGGCACCGCGGTGGCCTCGTCGCGCGACGGCGGCAGGAGCTTCTCCGCGCCGGTGTTCCTACGCCATGACGGCTTGAATCAGCAGCCGTTCGACGCCACGGTGCTGGCCGACGGCACCCTGGTGCTCCTCTTCATGGACTATGCGTCCTTCGAGCGGCCGCTGGCCCGCCGGCAAGCCTGGGCGGCGCGGTCCGTGGACGGCGGCCGGTCGTTCTCGATCGCGCCCCTGCCCTTCGAGCCGCCCGGCGGGCTGACGCCCGTGCCGCTCGCCGCCGACCCCGCGGCCGCGCACCGCGGGCGCCTCTACCTGGCCGTGGCGGGCCTGGAGCCACGGGAGGCCGGCGGCGCCCTGGCCGTGTTCCGCTCGGACGACGGCGGGGCGTCCTGGCCGAGGTCGGCGAGGCCGGCGAGGCCGGCGGTCTCGGCGGGGTCGGCGAGCGTGGAGGCCGTCGCCCCTGGGCCGCTCGCGGCCGGCCTCCGGACGCGGACGCCGGCCATCGCGGTGAGCGCGGCCGGGATCGTCGGCCTCGCCTGGTACGACACCGGGCGCGATCCGCGCGGCGAGTGCTTCGATGTCGATTTCAGCGCCTCTCTGGACGGCGGCAGGACCTTCCTCGCCCCCGTCCAAATGACCCCGGAGATGTCATGCCCGCCCGCCGGGCAGGACCGCGCGGTCGCGGCGCGCTGGCCATTCGGCGGCGACTACAGCGGCCTCGCCGCCACCGCGGACGGCCGCTTCCGGGTCTTCTGGTCCGGCAGCCGCGCCGGCGTCGGCCAGGTGTGGACCGCCGCCGTCGAGGTCGTCGCGGCTCAATAGAACGGCGAGAAGAGTCCGGAGAAGAGCTCGAGGAACCGGTCGTCGAAGCCGCGCCGCTTCCAGCGCTCGTAGTTGAACTCGCGGCAGTGCTTCATGTCCTCGTCGAACATCGCCTCCACCTTCGCCGCGAAGCCGCGGTCGTAGAAGGTAAGACTCTCCTCGGCGTTCTTTTCCATCGAACGGGTGTCGAAGTTGATCGATCCGATGATGGCGAAGATGCCGTCGAAGACGGCGGACTTGGTGTGCATCATGGTGTCGAGGTACTCGTAGATCTTGACTCCTCCCTGCAGCAGCTCGCCGTAGTGGTGGCGCGAGGCCATGCGCACGAGCGGCACGTCGATGTGCTTGCCGGGGACCATGATCCGCACGTCCACGCCGCGCTGCACGGCTTTGATCAACGCTTCGCGGATCTGGTTGTCGGGGAGGAAGTAGGCGTTCTGGATGTGGATCGACTTGACCGCCGACTCGATCGCCACGTAGTAGAGCATCTTGGCCAGCGAAGACGCGTCGCCCCGCGAGACCTTGATCGCCTGGACCTCGAGCTCTCCCGCCGGCTCGATCGGCGGGTAGAACTTGTTGCCGGCGAGGATCTCGCCGGTCGTGTAGGTCCAGTTCTCGCCGAAGATCGCCTGCATCTGCGCCGCGACCGGGCCCGTCGCCCTGACCTGGGTGTCGCGCCACTCGTTCGGATTGCGTGCATTCCCCAGCCACCGCTCCTCGATGCCGAGGCCGCCGGTGAAGCAGACGGTGCCGTCCACGACCAGGATCTTGCGGTGGGTCCGCTGGCCGATGCGGACAATGTTCCACGGCCGTACCGGGTGGTAGACGCGGAGGTCGACGCCGGCCTGCTTCATCTGGCCGGCCAGCTTTCCGGGGTGGCCGCCGGTGCCGTCGACCAGCACCCGCACCTCGACGCCTCGCTGCGCGGCATCCACGAGAGCCTGGGTGATCAGGGCGCCTGCCTTGTCGTCGCTGAAGATGTAGGATTCGAGGTTGATGGTCCGCTTGGCGCCTTCGATTGCCTGCACCATGGCCGGGAAGATCTCGTCGCCATTCTGCAACAGCTCGGCGCGGTTGCCCTTGACCATCAGGTTGCCGAAGCTGTCCAGCGAACGGCGAAAGGCGAGGTCCTCCGGCGGGACCGGGTGGTTGAAGTGATAGATGCGCCGCTTCGTCGCGGTGCTGGTGCAGCCCAGCTCCGGGGCGATCGCGGCGATCGTCGCGAGCGCCAGCAGCAACCGGGAGAGCCGCCTGCTCTCCGGGCGCCCGCGGCGCGCGCGCGCCGGCTCGCCGCGATACGGCGCCGGGTCCCGCGGCCGGCTTTCCCCTTGTCCCAAGGCGGCGCCTCCTTGCCGATGGCGAGAGATGGCTCCGACCCAAGCCGCGCTGCACGCGGCATGCCAGTCACCGCCAGGGTCGCCAGGGGAAACCCTGGCGTCGCCTGGTCTGAGCTCTGAAGGCGCTGCGGGCCGAACCGGGCAGGCGGGTCCTCTTCTTAGTGATTGAACGGGTACTCGCTGACCCAGTGGAAGCCCCGGCTCACCAGGAGGAACTGCGACGTGTCGAGCCGCCGCAGCTTGACCTTGAGCGCGTCCTCGAGCAGGGTCCCCTGCAGCACCAGGTGGTCCTTGTCGGGGAAGGCGTAGGTGAAGGCCCCCTTCTCGCCCTTCCCGCCCCAGGGGGAGAGAGCGATGCTGTGCTTCGCCGGGGAATACTCGGAGGTGTATTTGTGCAGGCTATCGTCCATCCAGCGCACCGAGAGCACCTCGGGGTAGAACGACGTCAACCGCCGCCAGCGGCTGGCGTCGGTGAGCAACGGCGGCACGGTCTGGCCGTTGCGCACGAACTCCTCGACCTCGAAGGTGCCATAGATCGTCGCCTTCGGCTTGGTGCCCGGGCCGGACTGGCTCTTCATCTCGAGGCTGCCCTGGATGTCGCTGAAGCTGACGTAGCCGAGGTACAGGACGCACAGCGCCATGGCGCCGATCCGCGCCCAGCGCGCCGACCACGGCGGCGCGAGGCTCGCCGGCTCGGTGGGGCGGTGGAGCACCAGCACGTTGGCCAGCCGGCCCAGGTCGGGGACGAGCAGGAAGACGGCCATCAACAGCAGGTGCAGCGAGTACTGCTTGACCGGCACGTCGTAGCACATGTTCAGCATGAACACGTTGGTCATCACCGTGATCGTCACCAGCGCACCGAGTGTCGTGGTGCGCCGGAAGAACAGCAGCGCGCCGCCCAGCACCTCCATCGCGCCGGCGAAGACGGTGTAGGGAGTCGACACGCCCATGAAGGTCCACAGCAGGCCCATGGGCGACGCCTGGCCGAAGGGCTCCAGCAGCCGGTCCTGCGACGGGAAGGGGAACTGGAGCTTGAAGACCTTGGACCAGCCGTAGCTGAGCAGGATGGTGCCGAGAGCATAGCGCACGTAGATCCGCAGCCACTCGTGCAGGCGCCGGTGCTCCCGAGCCTTGCCGCGCGGCGTCGCGAGCGTCCATACCAGCGTCGCGAGGGCCGCGAACGCCACGAAGCAGAGCAGCTTGACCCAGTCGTACGTCGTGTCGCCGCTGCCGGTCTTGCCGCGGAGGTTCTCGACGGGATGAGCGAGATGGAGGACGTGCGCGCCGGTCCAGAGCACGACGGCGTTCCAGAACTGGAAGTACGCCTTGATGGCGGCCCCGAGGCCGGCCCCGAGGCCGGGGATGGGGAGGAAATCGAGCAGGTAGATGGGGAAGGGAAGGTTGTAGAGCAGCAGGTAGCAGAAGACGAAGCGGAAGGCGATCCGCCGCGCCAGGCTCCAGGCCGGAGCCGCGGCGGCGGCCGGGGCCGGCACGGCCGCGAGGGGAGGCGCGATGGCGGCAGGCGCCGGTTCGATCGGGACCGGTGCCGGTGCCGCGGCGGCGGCGGCGGTGGGCTCCGGCGTCTCCTCCGGCCGGCTCGCCGGCCCGCGCTCGGGCTGCTCCTCCGGCCAGGATTCCGGGACGTCGAAGTCGACCGACATCGTCTGGTGCCCTCCCTGGACCTGAACGCGGCCGGCCTGGGGGCGTGGCCCGCCTGCCGCCGCCTCGCGGTTCGGATGCTCTGCCCGTGATCTTACGATTCAGATGGCAGAACTGCAACAGGGATAGCGAAGAAAGCGTCAGGTATGGCGCTCTGGCGACGACTCACGGTCCCTGGACGCGATTGCGGCCGGCGCGCTTGGCGGCGTAGAGGCGCTGGTCGGCGCTCGCCAGCAGATCGGCCGGCGACTCGCCGTCCTGGGGGAACACCGCCAGGCCGACGCTGAGCGTGATCGGCACCTCGGCGCCGGACACCGGGACGGAGTGGCGGGCGATGTCGGCACGCAGCTGCTCGAGGCGCTCGGCCGCGGCGGCCGGCTCGGCTTCGGGGAAGAGGATCACGAACTCCTCGCCGCCGTAACGCGCGATCACGTCGCTGCGCCGGAACGCCCGGCTCAGGGTCGAGGCCGCGTGGCACAGCACCTCGTCGCCGGCGGCGTGACCGTGACGGTCGTTGATCTGCTTGAAATGGTCGAGATCGGCGAGGGCGAGCACCAGCGGCCGCCGGGTGCGGCGCGCGGCCGCCATGGCCTTGTCGAGCAGGCTCTCGATGTAGCGCCGGTTCGGCAGGCCGGTGAGCCGGTCGAAGACCGAATCGCGCCAGTAGCGGTCCGCCTGCGACACGATGATCCAGGCGAGCGCGGTGGCGAGGGCCAGCAGCAGCAGGCGGCCGGCCTGGTTGTCCCAGTTGAAGGCGCCGTAGCGGTCGTGGGCGAAGGCGGGCCCGGCGAGGTCCCAGTGGGCCGCGGCCCACACCACCAGCGCGCTGTACTCGAGGATGGCCGCCGCGCCCGCGGCCAGGCAGACGCGGGCGTCGAGGCGCAGGCAGGTGCCGGTCAGGCAGAGGAAGTAGATGCTGTAGGTGACCTGGCTGTTGGTGGCGGTGAGCGGATGGCCAGCGGCCAGGAAACCGGCGTTGACGGCGCTCACCAGGCTGACGTCCAGCAGGCTCGAGGACATCCCGAGCCAGCGCGGCGGGGCCGGCCGGCGAGCCGCGCCCAGCACCGCGGTGCCGAGCAGCACGGCGACCAGCGCCACGGCGAGTCCCACCCAGTTGTCAGGATTGCGCCGGTCGATCAGGACGCTCTTGAGCGGGATCAAGGCGATGACCGCGACGATCACCAGCCGTATCCGCGCAAAGACGATCTCGCCTTCGCGCCCGTAGTCGCGCGTCTGGGAGTCGGGAGCCTCCCACGCAGTGGCCCACAGCTCCCGCAGCTGTCTCGGGATCACCTGGCGATTCTACCTCTGGCCGGGCGGTTCGGGCGGCCGGTCTCCGCGCCGTTCGACGCGTGATCTAGTCAGGCCCCGCGCAGCGCCTCCGACAGGCGCCGCAGCCCTTCGGTCACGTCCTCGGTGCCGACGGCGAAGCCGAGCCGGAAGTGGCGCGGGTGATCGAAGAAGCGGCCCGGCACGATCGAGGTCTCGCGGCGGCGCAGGCGGTCGTGCAGGGCCTGGCTGTCGTCCTCCCGCAGCAGGCGCGGGAAGACCATCATCGTGCGCTCCGGCAGCACGGCGGCCAGCCAATCCTGGTGGGAGGCGAGGAAGTCCCGCACCAGCGCCTGGTTCGGCTCGACGATCGCGCGGGCGCGCGCCGCGAGCCGCGACAGCTGCCGGAAGGCCGCGAGCGCCAGGGCGTCGCTCGGCATCGAGCCGGTGGCGGCCATGAAGTCGTTGACCCGCCGCATCCGCTCCACCAGCTCCGGCGGGCCGAGCACCCAGCCGCAACGCAGGCCGCTCAGGCCGTAGCACTTGGTCAGGCTGGCGCTGGCCAGGAGGTTGGGGCCGAGATGCAGGTGGCTCGGCGGCCCCGCGTCGCCCCAGACGTCCCGGTAGACCTCGTCGACCAGGACCGGCGCGCCGGCGGCCGCGGCGAGGCGCCCGACCTCCGCCACCGCGGCGGCCGGCGCGAGCGCACCGCTGGGGTTGTGCGGGTTGGTCAGCACGACCAGCCGTATGCCCCGGCCGCCTCCGGCGGCGGCGGCGGCGAGCTGGGCGCGCACCTCGCCGGGATCGAAGAGGTAGCCGTCCTCGAAGCGGCGCTGGAAGCGGCGCAGGCGCGCGCCGAGCCACGACAGGGCGGCGAGCAGCGGCTCGTAGGTCGGTTGCTCCACGAGCACCTCGTCCCCCGGCTCGACGAGGGCGGCGAAAGCGAGGAAGTTCGCGCCCGAGGTCCCCGCGGCCGTCACCACCTGCTCCGGCAGCGCGCCGTGGCGCGCCGCGATCGCCTCGATCAGCGGTTGGTAGCCGAGGTGGTTCGGGCCGTTGACCTGGAAGTCCGCCGGCTCCGGCCCGAGCTCTTCGGTGGTGCAGGCGAGCAGGCCGCTATTGGCCAGGTTGAAGCGGGCCGCCGCGTGCAGCTTGGCCCAGTGCATGTAGACGCTGCCCTGGACTCTCATCCGGCGCGCTCCCGCCGCCGTCCCGCCGCCCGCCAGAGGAAGTAGACGGGGACCCCGGCCGCGACGATCGCCGCTCCCAGCAGCGCGTCGCGGGTCTCGGTGAAGAAGAGGTTGCCGACGATGCCGGCGCCGACCAGGGTGAAGACGATCGGCACCCAGGGGTAGCCGGGAGTGGGGAAGGGACGCGGCGCCGCCGGCAGCTTGTGGCGGAAGACGATCAGCGAGACGCCGGCCAGCGCGAAGAAGATCCAGTCGGCGAAGACCGCGTAGCTCAGCAGCCGCTCGTAGCTGCGGGTGAGCGCGAAGGCGGCGGCGAGGCCGCCCTGCAGCAGGATCGCCGCGGTCGGCACCCGGAAGCGCGGGCTGAGGCGGGCCAGGGCGCGGAAGAACAGGCCGTCGGCGGCCATGGCGTAGTAGACCCGCGGCGCGGTGAGCAGCGCCAGGTTGAGGAAGCCGAAGGTGGAGACGACCACCAGGGCGCCGATCAGCCGGCCGCCCAGGCTGCCGAAGACCAGCCTCGCGGCGTCCGCCGCCGGGGTGCGGCTGGCCGCCAGCACCGGCGCGGTCAGCACGTGGAGGTAGGCGACGTTGGCGCCGACGTAGAGCACGATCACGCAGACGACGCCCAGCAGGATCGCCCGCGGCAGGTTGCGCTGCGGGTCGCGCACCTCCTCGGCGACGAAGTTGACGTTCTGCCAGCCGCCGTAGGAGAACATCGCCGGCACCAGCCCGGCGAAGAAGGCCGAGAGCAGCAGCAGGCCATGGACGCCCGGCGGGGCCAACGGCTTGAACGTCAGGCCGGAGGCATGCGGGGCGGCGACGAACACCGAGACGATCAGCGCCGCCAGCACCAGCACCTTGCCGAAGGTGATGACGTTGATCACCAGGGCGCCGGGCCGCACGCCCAGGGCGTGGAATCCGGCCAGCAGCAGCATGACGGCGGCCGCCAGCCACGGCACCAGCGCCTGCGGCATGCCCACGAGGGGCGCGACGTATTGCGCGAACGCCACCGCCACCGCCGCGGTCGCCCCCGACTGGATGATCAGCAGCAGCGACCAGCCGTGCAGGAACGCCACCAGCGGGTGGAAGGCCTCGCGGAAGAAGGCGTACTGGCCGCCCACCCGCGGCATCACCGTGCTCAGCTCGGCGAAGACGAAGGCGCCGAGCATCGCCAGCGCCCCGCCCGCCACCCAGACCGCGACGATCAGGAACGGCGTGCCTACCGCCTGCGCCACCACGTAGGGGTTGATGAAGATGCCCGAGCCGACGATGCCGCTGATGACGATCATCGTGGCGTCGAACAGGTTGAGCCGTCGCGCGAAGGTCGGGCGCGAGGCGGCGGCGCCCGTGGCAACCGAGGCCGCGGCCGGAGACGTGGCAGCCGGGGCGAGCGAGTCGCTCGTCCCGCGCGGCACGCTCGGCGATGGGCTCTGGTCGTCGATGGCGAGGATTCTAGCCCGCTTTCGGCCCGCCTCGCCACGCCGGCAGCTCCGCAAGCCTCGTGCTACGCTGTCCGCGAACCATCCGCTACCCCGTGCCAAGACATGGAGCCGAACATGGCCGAGCCTGGTCTTGAAGCTTCGCCGCGAGTCTATGCGCGAATCGGCGGGGTGCTCTACCTGATCATCATCGTCCTCGGACTCTTCGCGGAGGCTGGCGTCAGAGACAAGCTCGTCGTGTCGAACGACGCGACGGCCACTGCCAGGAACATCATGGCTTCGCCGTTGCTCTGGCGCAGCGGCGTTGCCGGCGAGCTGTTCATGTTGACGTGCGCCGTCGCCCTGACGCTCATCTTCTACGTGTTGCTCAGGCCGGTCAGCAAGCACCTCGCCCTGCTGGCGGCGTTCTTCAACCTGGTGTCGATCGCGATCCAGGCCACCTACGAGCTGAATCTCTTGGCGGGATCTTTTCCATTGGGGGACGCGGCTTACCTGAAGGTCTTCGAGCCAGGTCAGCTTCATGCCCTGGCGTACCTCGCGGTCAAGTCGCATGGGTACGGCTATGGCATCGCCCTCATCTTCTTCGGCTGCGAATGCATTGTCCTCGGGTACCTGATTCTACGATCGGGCTTCTTCCCGAGGACGATAGGTCTACTGATGCAGATTGCCGGCGTCTGTTACCTGACGAACAGCTTCGCGCTGATCCTCTCCCCCGCGCTCGCGGACATGCTCTTCCCCGCTGTGCTGATCCCAGCATTCATCGGCGAGGCGTCCCTCTGCCTGTGGCTCATCGTGAAGGGCGTGGACGTCCAGAAGTGGCAAGCGCGAGCGGGAGCGGGGACGGTCCTGTAACGAGAGCTCAGGCGGTGTCGCCTCTCCGGGTCTGACACGTCCCCGCGGCCGGCTCGCAGGCACATGGACTACGCCATCCTCTGATCGTCCTCAGCCTGGCCAATAGCGTCGCGCTGATCCTCGCTCCAACGCTCGCGGACGAGGCCCTTCCCCGCGATTCTCGCCCTTGCCTGGCGCGACCCCTTGACAGGCTTTTTCGGCCCCCTGCACGAGTTTTCTCGAATCCGCGCTCGAAGGGCATTCGTTGGCCCAAGACAGGGTCATTCGGACCCGATCTCGCGGTGAGCCTGGCGGACCCCTTCGACGACCGCCGATCGGCCTTGCCGCGGCCGCCAAAGAGCTGAAAAATAATGGGTTTACAATCGCTGATGGGAGGAAAGCAGATGAGCATCGGCGAAGCGGCGGACCAGGCAGGGCACGATCTCGAGGCGAGAGGTGGAGAGGCGGAGCTCGAGGATCTCGGCGAGCGCATCGCCGAGCTGGCGACGCAGATCTCGGCCGCAACTTATGAGTTGCTGGTGATGCTGCGCGACTTCGACGAGCGCGGCGGCTGGGGCGGCGGGTTCCACTCTTGCGCGCACTGGCTGACTTGGCGCGTGGGCCTCGACCCTGGCGCGGCGCGCGAGAAGATGCGGGTGGCACGCGCGCTCGGCACGCTGCCGCTGCTCTCGGCGGCCATGCGCCGCGGCGAGATCTCTTACTCGAAGATCCGAGCCCTCACGCGCATCGCCACGCCGGCCATCGAGCAGGACCTGCTGACCTTCGCGCGTGCGGGAACCGCCGCGCACGTCGAGAGGCTGGTGCGCGGCATGCGCCGCGTCGACCGCATCGCAGCGGGACGTACCGAGAAGCGCCTGCACGCCGCGCGGTATCTTCACGTCTACACCGACGAGGACGGCATGGTGGTGGTGAGGGGACGCCTCACGCCGGAGGCCGGCGCGGCCCTGCGGCACGCCCTGGAGGCCGGCGTCGAGGCGCTCTACGGGTCACGCTCCGGCCAGCCGGGCGGCACCGCGCCGGAGGCGGCAGTGCCGGCAGAAGCGGCAGCGGTGACTGCGGCGACGGAGGAAGCTTCGTTCGAGCAACGCCGTGCCGATGCCTTGGGCCTCGTGGCCGAGAGCGCTCTCGCCGCGGGCCTCGATCCCGGCACTCGCGGCGACCGCTACCAGGTGGTGGTGCACGTCGACGCCGAGGTGCTTCCGCCCCACGGCGAGGGCGGTTCGTCCTGGCTTGCGGACGGCACCCACGTTTCCGCGGAAACGTCCCGCCGGTTGGCCTGCGAGTCGGCGAGGGTGGTGATGCTGCACGCTCCAGATGGCCACGTGCTAGACGTCGGCCGCCGCACCCGCGCCATCTCGCCCGCCCTGCGCCGCGCCCTCGAGCATCGGGACGGCGGCTGCCGCTTCCCAGGCTGCGGCAGGAGGTTCTGCGACGCCCATCACGTCGAGCCCTGGGCCGAGGGCGGCGCCACCAGCCTCGCGAACACCCTGCTTCTGTGCCGCCGGCACCATCGCGCAGTGCACGAGGAGGGATTCTCGATGGAGCTGGCGCCCGACGGCAAAGCGCGCTTCTATCGCCCCGACGGCCGGCCCCTCCCAGTGGCGCCGGCGCTGCCGGCACCGGCACGAGAGCCGGTCACGGCCCTGGTCGCACGACTCGCCAGCAACGGCGTGGCCGTCGATGGCCGCGCGATGCTGCCCGACTGGTGGGGCGGGCCGGTCGACTACGGCTGGGAGATCGATTGGCTGCGGTGGCGCGACCGCAAGGACCAGGTATCCGCCGCCGGGTGATGAACAGGAGGAACTCGCCGAAGCGGCGAATCTAGAGGATTATCCTCCGACGTCTCCTTGGGTTCGCCGACGACGGAGCGAAGAAACCGCGACTCCGGTTCGGCCCAGCCCCTCCCAGGCCCTCAGAGAAGCTCCTCACAGGGCCTCTTGAGCCACTCCACGGCTTGACCATCCGTGTCTACTCTTGAGACGCTGCGTAATATGAGATCGTGAAGTCCCGTGTAGTGAGCTGCTATGTCCGGGCAGTCGCGCCACTCGCGCTCGCCTTGCTTTGCCATGCAACGCAAGGCGTCGAGCTGTAGTGGGTTCAAGCTTCCATCCAGATCCCATACACCTGCATTCGGCCACAGGAGCTCGCTGTACCCTTCGATGTCACACGGTCCAACGAGGGTCTCGCTGCCTAGACCAAAGTGATGAAGCCCCTTTATCCACACGATCGGGCCCTTCCGTTTTTTTGCCTTAAGGAAGCCCTCTATCTCTACTGCGTCAACGAGGCCGGGACCAATGACATTCGGCCGAAGGGTCGACTCTTCATGTTCAATAGAGAGCTGGCGTAGGTGGGTAATGTCACCGCTTGCAATCCCGCCCCGAAACAAGAGCGGCGGACATGCCCGCATGTCATATCCTGGAAGACGCATGCGGTGCGTGTTTAGAAGCGCACTCTCTGCGAGGAAGTGAGCGGCCATATAGAGCAGCGCGTTGGCATCGTCGCTGACGACTACGAGGCTGTCACTCATCGGCAGGAAGGTCGTGATGTGACGCAGTCGCTCCGCCCACCGTAAGCCGCCACCAGCATTCCGACTCTGTTGGATCTGCGTCGGTTCTTGTCCTTTAGCCCAACGCAGATCTCGGTCCATCACCTCGAGGATCGCGTTGTAACCTTCAAGCAGTGCTAAACCTGAGCCGTTGTGTCTACGAACCGCACCGCGAAATCCAAGTAGATCGAGATATGCGACCATTGGCATACTGAACCCTCCTTACGCAGATCGAGCGTACGGATTGGGCAGATGAAACCGCTGCCGGCCCATCTGGCTCGTGATGCCCGCTCAGGGCCGCGTCAGGATCGCGCTGCCGGACGGTAGCTCGGAGTCGCGCCAGCCGCCGCCGAGGGCCTTGACGAGGTTGACGGAGGCGGTCATGCGGCGGGTGAGGATGTCGACGGCGGTGCGCTCGTTGGCTAGCGCCGCGGCCTGGGCGGTGATGACCTCGAGGTAGGTGGTGATGCCGCCCTGGTAGCGGTAGCTGGAGAGGGCCAGGGAGCGCTCGGCGGCGGTCACGGCGACCTGCTGCTGGGTTGCCTCGGCGTCGAGGACTCGGAGCGCGGACAGGTTGTCCTCGACGTCCTGGAAGGCGGTCAGGACGGTCTGGCGGTAGGCGGCGACGGCGGCGTCGTAGTTGGCCCTGGCCTGCTCGGTGGCGGCGTGGCGGGCGCCGCCGTTGAAGAGGGTCTCGACCGCGGAGGCGCCCAGCGACCAGAAGCGGCTCGGCCAGTTGAAGAGGTCCGCGAGCTTGGAGCTCTCGAAGCCTCCCGACGCGGTGAGCGAGATGGTCGGGTAGTAGGCCGCCACCTGGACGCCGATCTGGGCGTTGGCCGCCGCCATCCGCCGCTCGTTGGCGGCGATGTCGGGGCGCCGCTCGAGCAGCTCCGAGGGCAGCGCCAGCGGCACTGCCGGCGGCTGCACGCCCACCGGCGCCTGGGAGATGGTGAGCTCGGACGGCGCCTTGCCGGTGAGCACGGCGATGGCATGCTCGAGCTGGGAGCGCTGCACTCCCAGGTCGATCGCCTGGGCGCGCGTCGTCTCGAGCTGGGTCTGGGCCTGCGCCACGTCCACCCCCGACGCGATCCCCTGGTTGTAGCGGTTGGTGGTGAGGTCGAGCGCCTTCTGGTAGGCGGCCGCGGTGGTGCTCAGCAGCTGCTGCTGGGCGTCGAGGCCGTGCAGCTCGAAGTAGTCGACGGCCAGCTCGGCCTGCAGGCTCAGCTGGATGGTCTCGAGGTCGCCGGCGCTGGCCTGGGCGGTCGCGACGCTGCTCTCGATCATCCGGCGGACCTTGCCCCAGACGTCCACCTCGTAGGAGACGTCGATCGGCACCTGGTAGACGCTGACCGTGGACCCTGCCGTCGAGGCCGAGCCGGACGTGCCGGTCGGGCCGGTCAGCAACATCCCGCCGCGCCCCGCTCCGCTGCGCGACCTCGTCGCCGAAGCCCCTCCCGTGACCGTCGGGAACAGGCCGCCGCGCGCCACCCCGGCCGCCGCGCGGGCCGCCCGGAACTGCGCCTCGGCCTGGGCGATCGACTGGTTGGCGACCGACACCTGCTCCTCGAGCGCGTCGAGCTGCGGATCGCCGAAGAGCTGCCACCACTTGCCGCGTGGGATCTCGTCGCGCGGCGTCGCCGACTTCCAGTTCGGCGGCGGCGGCTCCTTGAAGGCGGCGGGGGAGGCGGCCGGCGGCCGCCGATAGTTCGGACCCACCATGCAGCCGGCCAGGAGCGCCGCGACTCCCGCCAGCGCCGCCAGGAACTTCACAGCTTCCCTCATGAGCTCTCTCAGGCCTCCTGTCCCGCCGGCCGCGCGGCGCCGGGCGCCGCGGCCGGTCCGGGCCGCTTGGGCTGGCGGCCGCGCACGCGGTGCCACCAGATCTGGAACCGGTCGAAGTAGAGATAGACCACCGGCGTCGTGTAGAGCGTCAGCGCCTGGCTGAACAGCAGGCCGCCGACGATGGCGATGCCCAGCGGGCGCCGCAGCTCCGAGCCGGTGCCCAGGCCGATCGCCAGCGGCAGGCCGCCCAGCATCGCCGCCATGGTGGTCATGGTGATCGGCCGGAAGCGCAGCAGGCAGGCCTGGAAGATCGAGTCCTCCGGCGACTTGCCCTCGCTGCGCTCGAGCTCGATCGCGAAATCGATCATCAGGATCGCGTTCTTCTTGACGATGCCGATCAGCAGGATGATGCCGATGAGCGCGATCACCGACAGGTCGGTCTTGGTGATCAGCAGCGCCAGCAGCGCGCCGACCCCCGCCGACGGCAGGGTCGACAGGATGGTCACCGGGTGGACCAGGCTCTCGTAGAGCACTCCAAGCACGATATAGACGGCAATCAGCGCCGCCGCGATCAGCAGCGGCTCGTTGGCCAGCGATGCCTGGAACGCCTGCGCGGTCCCCTGGAAGTTGCCGTGGATGTCCGCCGGCATGCCCATCTGCCGCTCGGCCTTCTCGATCTCGGTCACCGCGGTCCCCAGCGCCACGTTCGGCGCCAGGTTGAACGACAGGGTCACCGAGGGGAACTGCGCCGAGTGGTTGATGGTCAGCGGCGCCGTCGAGGCCTTGAACTGGGTGAAGGCGGAGAGCGGCACCAGGCTGCCGAAGTTGGCGTTGGTGGGGTCGGTCGCCTTGACGTAGATGGCCTTCAGCCCCTCGGGGTTCTGCCAGTACTGGGGCTGTACCTCCATCACCACGTGGTACTGGTTGAGCGCCCGGTACATCGTCGACACCTGCCGCTGGCCGAAAGCGTCGTAGAGCGTGTCGTCGATCGCCTGCGGCGTGATCCCCAGCCGCGAGGCGGTGATGCGGTCGATCGCCAGCGTCGCCTCGAGCCCTTTGTTCTGCTGGTCGGTGTTGACGTCGGCGAGCAGCGGGATCTGCCGCAGGCGCTGCATGACCCGGGGCGCCCATTGCAGCAGCTCCGTGGTGTTGTCGCCCTGCAGGGTGTACTGGTACTGCGCGCCGCTGACCCGGCCGCCCACCCGCAGGTCCTGGATGGGTTGCAGGAAGAGGCTGACGCCGGGGACGTGCCCGAGCTTCGGGCGCAGGCGGGCGATGACCTGGTCAGCGGTGGGATTGCCCTTGCCGCGCTCGCCCTTCGGCTTGAGGCCGATGAACACGCGGCCGGTGTTGACCGCCTGGCCGCCGATGAAGGCGGACACCGAGTCGACCGCCGGGTCCTTCTGGACGATGGCCGCCAGCGTCGCCAGGCGGACCTTCATCGCCTGGAAGGAGGTGTCCTGGTCGGCCTGGATGGAGCCGTTCATGCGGCCGGTGTCCTGCTGCGGGAAGAAGCCCTTCGGCACGACCACGTAGAGGTAGGCGGTGGCGGCCATCGTCGCCAGCGTCACCAGGAGGGTGAGGAACTGGTGCCGCAGCACCCAGGAGAGCGAGCCGCGATAGCCGCGCAGGATCGTGTCGAAAGCCTTCTCGCTGGCGTCGTAGAGCCGCCCGTGCCGCTGCTCGCCGTGCGCCCGGAGCAGCCGCGCACACATCATCGGGGTGGTGGTGAGCGAGATGAGCAGCGAGACGGCGATGGCGACCGAGAGGGTGACCGCGAACTCGCGGAACAGGCGGCCGACGATGCCGCCCATCAGCAGGATGGGGATGAACACCGCGATCAGCGAGATGCTGATCGACATCACGGTGAAGCCAATCTCCTTGGCGCCGCGCAGCGCCGCCGCGTATGGCTCCATGCCGTTCTCGAGGTGGCGGGTGATGTTCTCGATCACCACGATGGCGTCGTCCACGACGAAGCCGGTGGCGATGGTCAACGCCATCAGCGACAGGTTGTCGATGCTGTAGCCGAAGAGATACATGAAGCCGAAGGTGCCGATCAGCGACACCGGCACCGCGACGCTCGGGATCAGGGTGGCGCGGACGTTGCGCAGGAAGACGAAGACCACGCCGATGACCAGCAGGATCGAGATCACCAGCGTGATCTCGACGTCGCGCACCGAGGAGCGGATGGTGCGGGTGGCGTCGATGATCACTTGCAGCTTGATGATCGGCGGGATCGACGCCTCGAGCTGCGGGAGGATGGCGCGGACGGCGTCGACGGTCTTGATGATGTTCGCGCCCGGCTGGCGGAAGATGATGATGATCACCGCCGGCTTGCCGTTGGTCAGGCCGCCGGTGCGGATGTCCTCGACCGAGTCGGTGACGTCGGCGACGTCGCCCAGGCGCACGGCGGCGCCGTTCTGGCGGTTGTAGCTGACGATCTGCGTCCGGTACTCGGCGGCCAGCAACAGCTGGTCGGTGGTGGAGAGCGCCCAGGTGTGACGGACGTCGCCGAGCTCGCCCTTGGGGCGGTTGGCGTTGGCGGCGCCGAGCGCGCTGCGCACGTCCTCGAGGCTCAACCCCTCGTGGTTGAGCGCCGCCGGGTTGACGTCCACCCGCACCGCCGGCAGCGCGCCGCCGCCGGCGAAGACCTGGCCGACGCCCGAGACCTGCGCGATCTTCTGCGTCAGGATCGAGGACGCCAGGTCGTAGATCTTGGAGCGGTCGACGAGGTCGGAGGTGAGCGCCATCAGCATGATCGGCGCGTCCGCCGGGTTCGACTTGCGCCAGTACGGATTGCTCGGCAGGTTGGCCGGCAGCTGGCCGCGCGCCGCGTTGATCGCCGCCTGCACGTCGCGGCCGGCGGCGTCGATGTTGCGGTTGAGGTCGAACTGCAGGGTGACGTTGGTCGAGCCGAGCGAGCTCGTCGAGGTCATCTCGGTGATGCCGGAGATGCGCCCGAACTGGCGCTCGAGCGGCGTCGCCACCGAGGAGGCCATGGTCTCGGGGCTGGCGCCCGGCAGGTTCGACGAGACGTTGATGGTCGGGAAGTCGACCTGCGGCAGCGGCGACACCGGCAGGAACTGGTAGGCGATGCCGCCTGCCAGCGCCACCGCCACGGTCAGCAGGGTGGTGGCGATCGGCCGCTCGATGAACGGCGTCGAGAGGCTCAAGCGCCTCCCTCCGCGGGCTCCGGCCCCGCGGCCACCTCCACCGGGCGCCGCGCCGGCCGGCGGGCGAGGCGCCGCGCCAGCCGGTCGAAGGCGAGGTAGACCACCGGCGTCGTGTAGAGCGTCAGCGCCTGGCTGAAGATCAGCCCGCCGACGATGGCGATGCCGAGCGGCCGCCGCAGCTCGGCGCCGATGCCGCTGCCGAGCGCCAGCGGGATGCCGGCGAGGAGCGCCGCCATGGTGGTCATGATGATCGGGCGGAAGCGCAGCAGCGCCGCCTGGTAGATCGCCTCCTCCGGCGCCTTGCCCTCCTTGCGCTCGGCGTCGAGCGCGAAGTCGATCATCATGATGGCGTTCTTCTCGACGATGCCGATGAGCAGGATGATGCCGATCAGGGCGATGACGCTGAAGTCGTTGCCGGTCAGGAGCAGCGCCAGCAACGCGCCGACGCCGGCCGAGGGCAGGGTCGAGAGGATGGTGACCGGGTGGATGTAGCTCTCGTACAGGATGCCGAGCAGGATGTAGACGGTGATCACCGCCGCCAGGATCAGCAGCGGCTCGTTGACCAGCGAGGCGCGGAACGACTCGGCCGTGCCCTGGAAGCTGGGTTGGACGCTGGCCGGCATGCCGAGCTGCTGCTGCGCCTTGGTCACGGCGTTCACCGCCTCGCCCAGCGCGGCGCCGGGCGCCAGGTTGAAGGAGACCGTCGCCACCGGGAACTGCCCCTGGTGATTGACCGACAGCGGCGCGCTGACCGTCTGCGTGCGGGTGAACGAGCCGAGCGGCACCGAGCCGCCGGTGGCGGACTTCAGGAAGAGGTCGCCCAGGTTATCCGGGCGCTGCTGCAGCTCGGGGCTGGCCTCGATCACCACGCGGTACTGGTTGAGCTGCGTGAACATGGTCGAGATCTGCCGCTGGCCGTAGGCGTCGTAGAGCGCGTCGTCGAGGTTCTGGGGGGTGATGCCGAGCCGCGACGCGGTGGTGCGGTCGAGCAGCAGGCGCGCCTGCAGGCCGGCGTTCTGCTGGTCGCTGGCGACGTCGCGCAGCTCGGGCAGGGTCTGCAGCTTGGCGACGAAGCGCGGCACCCAGGTTGCCAGCTCGTCGGCGTTGGCGTCCTCGAGGCTGTACTGGAACTGCGCGCGGCTCACCCGGTCCTCGACGGTGAGGTCCTGGACCGGCTGCATGTACAGGGTGATGCCGCTGACGTTGGCGAGCTGGACCTGTAAGCGGCGAATGAGGCTGCTGGCGTCGATGCCGCGGTCGGCGAGCGGCTTCAGGTTGATCTGGATGCGGCCGCTGTTGAGCGTCGTGTTGGTGCCGTCGATGCCGATGAACGAGGACAGGCTCTCGACCGCCGGATCGGCGAGGATCACGGCGGCCAGCGCCTGCTGGCGGTCGGCCATGGCGGCGAAGGAGATCGACTGCGGCGCCTCGGAGACGCCGAGGATGACGCCGGTGTCCTGCACAGGGAAGAAGCCTTTCGGAATCACCAGGTAGAGCAGGATGGTCAGCACCAGGGTGGCGACGGCGACCACCAGCGTCGCCGGCTGGTGCCGCATCACCACCTGCAGCGTGCGGCCGTAGAAGGCGATGATGCGCTGGAACGCCCGCTCGGAGGCGCGGTAGAAGCGTCCCTGCTCGGACTCCTCCTTGTGGCGCAGGAGCTTGGCGCACATCATCGGCGTCAGGGTGAGCGACACCACCGCCGACACCAGGATGGTCACCGACAGGGTCACCGCGAACTCGCGGAACAGGCGGCCGACCACGTCGCCCATGAACAGCAGCGGGATCAGCACCGCGATCAGCGACACGGTCAGCGACATGATGGTGAAGCCGATCTGCGCCGAGCCCTTGAGCGCCGCCTCGAGCGGCTTCATCCCCTCCTCGATGTAACGCATGATGTTCTCGATCATCACGATGGCGTCGTCGACGACGAAGCCGGTCGAGATGGTCAGCGCCATCAGCGTCAGGTTGTTGAGGCTGTAGCCGAGCAGGTACATGGCGCCGAACGTCCCCACCAGCGAGAGCGGCACGGCGACGCTGGGGATGATGGTGGCGGCGATGGTGCGCAGGAAGAGGAAGATCACCATCACCACCAGGGCGATGACCAGCATCAGCTCGAACTCGACGTCCTTCACCGAGGCGCGGATGGTGGTCGTGCGGTCGGTCAGCGTCGTGACCTGGATCGAGGTCGGCAGGCCGGCGCGCAGCTGCGGCAGCAGGGTCGTGACGCGGTCCACCACCGAGATGATGTTGGCGCCGGGCTGGCGCTGGATGTTGACGATCACCGCCGGCACCTGGTTCATCCAGGCCGCCAGCCGGAGGTTCTCGGCGGAGTCGGTGACGTTGGCGATGTCGGACAGGCGCACCGGGTTGCCGTTGCGGTAGGCGATGACCAGCGGCTTGTACTGATCGCTCGACAGCAGCTGGTCGTTGGCGCCGATCGAATACGACTGGTGGGCGCCGTCGAAGGCGCCCTTGGCCTGGTTGACGTTGGAGGCGGCGACGGCGGCGCGGACGTCCTCGAGGGTGAGCCCGTAGGACGACGCGGCGGTCGAGTTCACCTGGATGCGCACCGCCGGCTTCTGGCCGCCGCTGATGCTCACCAGGCCGACGCCGGGCAGCTGCGACATCTTCTGCGCCAGCCGGGTGTCGGCGAGGTCCTCCACCTTCGACAGCGGCAGGGTGTTCGAGGTCAGCGCCAGGGTCATGATGGGGGCGTCGGCCGGGTTCGTCTTGCTGTAGATCGGCGGGTTCGGCAGGTCGCGCGGCAGGTAGGTGCCGGAGGCGTTGATCGACGCCTGCACCTCCTGCTCGGCGACGTCGATGCTGAGGTCGAGCACGAACTGCAGGGTGATGACCGAGCTCCCCTCGGAGCTCGTCGAGGTCATCTGGTTGAGGCCGGGCACCTGGCCGAACTGGCGCTCGAGCGGCGCGGTGACCGCCGACGCCATGACGTCGGGGCTGGCGCCGGGATAGAAGGTCACCACCTGGATGGTAGGGTAGTCCACCTCCGGCAGCGCCGACACCGGCAGCTGCCGGAACGCGATGGTGCCGGCGATCAGCAGGCCCGCCATCAACAGCGACGTCGCGATCGGCCGCAGGATGAACGGGCGCGATGGGCTCACCGGGCTGCCCCTCGGCGGTGGCCGCCGGCGGGGGCGGCGGCCGGCGGGGCGGGCGCGGTTCCTTGAGGGTTCGGGCCGGCGGCGGGCTTGAACAGGCTGGCGGCACCGGGAGGGCCGGCTGGGAGGCTGCCGTTGGCGGCGGCGATGGTCGCGGCGACCTTCATGCCCGGCCGCAGGCGATCGACGCCGTCGGTGACCACCACCTCGCCGGGCGCGAGGCCGCCGCGGAGCGCGGTCAAGTCTCCTTCGGTCAGCAGCACCACGACGTTGCGGGTCTCGACCGTCTGGTCGGGCTTGACGCGGTAGACGAAGGTCGCCGTCGGGCTGCGCTGGATGGCGGCGGTCGGCACCAGCACCGTGTTGCGCAGGGTGTCGACCAGCAGGCGCGCGTTCACGAACTGGCTCGGGAAGAGGGCGTCCTCCTGGTTCGGGAAGACCGCCCGCAGGCGGACCGTGCCGGTGCTCTGATCGATCTGGTTGTCGACCGCCGCCAGCGTGCCGCCGGCCAGCCGGTTCTTGAGGTCGCGGTCGAAGGCGTCCACCTGCAGCTGGCGGCCGGAGCGCATCTGCTGCAGCACCTGCGGCAGCCGATCGGCGGCGATGGTGAAGATCACGGTGATCGGCTGCACCTCGTTGATCATCACGATGCCGTTGGCGTCGCTCGCGTGGACGATGTTGCCGGTGTCCACCAGCCGCAGGCCGACGCGCCCGGCGATCGGCGCGGCGATGCGGCAGTAGGCCAGGTTCAGCTTGGCGCTCTCGACTTGTGCCTGGTCGCTCTGCACCGCCGCCTCGTCCTGCTTGACCGTCGCCGCCTGGGTGTCGAGCTGCTGCTTGGGGATCGCGTCCTCCTTCATCAGGACCTCGTAGCGGTTCAGGTCGACCCTGGCGTTCTGCAGCGCCGCCTCGTCCTTCGCCTTCTGGCCCTCGGCCTGCATCAGCTGGACCTGGAAGGGGCGCGGGTCGAGCTCGGCCAGCACCTGGCCCTCCTTGACCGTCTGCCCTTCCCGGAAGTCGATGCGGAACAGCTGCCCGTCGACCCGGCTCTTGACCGCGGCGGTGTTGAGCGCGGTGACGCTGCCGAGGCCGGTCAGATAGACGGGGATGTCGCCGACCCTGGCGGCCGCGGCCACCACCGGCACCGGCGCCGAGGCGGCGGCCTTGGCCTTGGCGGCGGCGGCGTTCGCCTGCGTGCGGCTGTGGCTCGAGATCAGCAGGTAGGCCACCACCGCCGCGGCGACGGCGGCCACCACCCACGGCCAGCGCTTCCTCCTGGGCGCGGGAGGCGGCGGCTCGGATGACGCCGGAGGCGGCGGAGCGGTGGGCTCCTCGCGCCGCGCCGCTGGCTTGGAGGCACCGGAGGCAGCGGTGGCACCGGCAGCGTCGGAGGCGTCGGAGACAGTGCCGCCGCCGGCGGCGCCCGGAGAGGTCTCGGGGGGAGCTTCGAGAGTTGTCGTCTGCGACGGCTCGTCGGTGACCATAACCGATAACTCTACCTCATGGATAGGCGCGGGTCCGGGGCGGCCCGAGCGGCGTCCGCGGCGCCGGGGCGGCGGCGGAGCGCAGGTCTTGCGCTGGCAGTGATAACGCCGCCCGGGGCCGCGAAGTTCCGGGGTTCGGAGGAGCGCGGGAGGCGACCACGATCCGCCACCAGCGGCGCCACCAGCGGCGGCCACCAGCGGCGGCGATGGGTCCTGCTTGGGCGCTGCCCGCGCCACCGGACGCCGGCGGCGGCTGCCGCCGGCTCAGCGCCTGCTTCGTGCAAGAGACGGGCCTGGCGCCGTGGCGGTTACAACCTCGCGGTGCCGGCTACTGGACGGGGAGCGACGCGGCGGGACGCAGCGCGGCCAGGCGGATGGCGATCTTCCGCGCCTGGCATCGTCCGTTCCTTCTCGGCTGCCTTATTCCGGATCGGTGGGACGGGGTGCGACCAGGCGCGAATCCCGGCCGCGATCGCGCAAGATGTGGTACGCCTGGGCCATCCCCTCCAGCGTCACCGTCACCAGCTCGCGGCTGCGTTCGTCCATCGCGGCGATCTCCCGCAAGCACCAGATCAGGCGAGGGTCCATCACCGGCGCGAGGTCCCCGCGCCCGGCCAGCTGATCCAGGCTGACGCCGAGGATCGCCGCCAGGCGGACCAGGACGGCGAGGGGCGGCGTATGCACCCCCGCCTCGTACTTGGCGATGGTCGAGCTGGACACCTGGAGGTGCTGGGCCAGGGCTCGCTGGCTCAAACCGCGCTCCTCGCGCAGCGCCTTGACGCGGGAGCCGACCGCGGCCGCGAGCTCGGCTTCCGACGACCAGTTCCGGGTGGGTTCATTCATTAGGTCATATAATGACCTGTCAACACCCATTTTGCAACCGCTGCGAGTCGGTCAGCGGCCCCAGCCCCCCAATGATGAGCGATCCTCATCACCTCTCCCCGTAGCGAAGCTTCGCCGTCACGCGCCTGACATGAGCGGCGCGCAACCTCGGGTAGCGCCTTTTGCGCAGGAAATTGCGACACTGAAGGTCGAGTTCCGCGGCCGCTGGGCGCCATGGAGGCGTCCAGGCCTCCCCGCGATGAAGGGAGATTGTCATGTCATCACGTCTGTCCCACCGTCCGGCAATCAGCGCGTTGGCCCTCGCCGTCCTCCTGGCCCTGGCCGCCCCCCCGGCCCAGGCCGCCCAAGGGTCCAGCCTCCTGGATCACCTCGGATCCAAGGTCCAGACCTGGCTCGCCAGCTGGCTGCCAGGCGTCAGAATTGACGGCGCGGGGGTGGCCGAGTCCCATGGAGGAGCGGCGGCAGCGCACCGCGCTCCGCAGGCTGGGAGCGGGAACCATCACCAGGGGAAGGCGTTCCATCCGGTGATCAGGCCCCAGTGCGATAACAACTCCATACCCGATCCGAATGGCGGTTGTATTCCCCGCTGAGGCGGGACATCCAGGCTTGAACCGTCTAGGCTTAAGGGGGACAGCGGGGGCCGATTCCCCGCTGTCCCTTTCTTCTATGCGTAATCGATGGCACAATGGTGTCTCCAAGAGGAAGAACTGGTGACCGACCACCCTTCAGCTGAAGACTTCGCCCTCCTTGCATCCGGCAAGCTGCCGCGCGAGAAGAGGTCGGAGTTGCTCCGTCATCTCATGCAGGGTTGCCCCGCGTGCTCGGGCCTCCTGGCTCTGCATGGGATCCCGATGCCGGCGGAGCTGCCGGAGGAAGCGTACGACGAAGTCGTGGCCCACGCGGTGGCCCGGGCATCGGCAGCCGCCCGGGCGGGCACCGGCGCAGTCGCCATCCTCACCTCGCTCCTTTCGGGAGAGAGGAGCTGGAACGATCTCTCCACCCCCGAGATCGCCAGCCTGCGGGGTCTCCCTCGGGTCCAAGCGCTGCTCGAGGCCGGCCGCTCCCTCCGGCATCACGATCCACAGGCAACGTTGCGCTTCGCCAAGCTGGCGCGCTACGCGGCGGATCGTCTCAATCTGAAGGACTTCGGCGCTCAGGCGGTCGCCGATGTGCGGGCCCTCGCCTGGGCGGAGCTTGGAAACGCGTACCGGATCTGCGACGACTTGTCCCGCGCGAGCCGCTCGATGAATCGAGCTGTTCACTGGTCGCGTCGCGGTTCTCGCTCTAGGCTCTTATTCGCGCGCATTTCCGATCTCTTGGCCTCGCTGTTGGGTGCACAGCGTCGCTTCCCTGAAGCTTGTCAGCTACTTCTTCTGGTCTACCAGGCTCATGAAGAGGATGGTCGGCCCCACCTCGCAGGCAGGGCGCTCTTCAGTGCTGGGGCCATGGCTGGAAAGGACGGGCTTCAGGGCACGGCACTGGTTCTTATGCGCCGAGGTCTGGATCTCGTAGACCATAAGCGCGATCCTGTACTGGTAGCGCAGATCTTACTTGCAATGCTTCTGTGCTTAACTGACCTCGGGCGCTTCCGTTCGGCGAGGCGGCTTCTGTGGAGATGCCGCCATCTAATTGTTGAGTCGGGCAACCACCTTGACCTTCTTCGTGTGCGCTGGCTCGAAGGGAAGATCTACGCGGGCCTCTCCGACTTCCCCAGGGCCGAACTCGCACTCCGGGAAACCCGGGCAGGATTCGCCAGTCACGACCAGGTCTATCCGGCAGCCATGGCCGGACTCGACCTCGCAGCCCTCTGGGCGCAGCAGGGGCGTCTCGACGAGATCCAAGCCCTCGCCCAGGAGATGATCGCGACCTTCCGGGCCCTGCGCATCGCCCGAGAGGCGATCGTCACCCTGCTAATCTTGCAGCGGGCCTGCATCAACGGCAGCGGCCAGTTGCTGGAGATCATCGAGATGGTGGTGACGTTCCTCAAGGACCTGGAGCGTCAGCCGGCGAGGCGCCACGAGTCCGGCTCGCCGACCCAGTCCTCGCTCTGAGCTGGGGCTCCGTCCACCGCCTGGTCGCACCACCCCGCGCCATTCCGTTCCACCGGCGGCAACGGCTTCCCGTTCGGGTTCTCACCCGTTCGACGCGATGCCTACAGCTCAAGCACTTCCCGTCGGCGATCCTGCCGCCGTCATCGCCGGGTCGCCGAGCCCTGGTTTCAGGACTCGGGTTGACCCTGGTCGCTTCGCAGGGGCGACGGCGCGTCGGGCAGCGCCTTGCCTTCGCGGCGGCGGCGCTCGAGGACGCGGTTCACCGCATCCTCGACCAGCCGGTCGAACTCCTCGGGGGATGCCGGGTCCACCTCGTCCAGCGGCACCATCTCGCCGCGGTAACCGACTCGCTGGAAGGCTGCCAGGAAGTCGGTGGCCGTGGGAGCGTGGTACGGCTGCGGAGCATGCGGCCGGTGCTTGGGGCGCGACGCGATGGCGAAGAACTCCTCCTGCGACATGCCGATGATGCGGAGGATGGCGACGATGTGCTTGAGCTTCAGGTCCACCTGGCCGCTGAAGATCCGGCGCAGGGCCTTCGGGCCGGCGCCCAGGCGGCGCTCGACCTCGCTGACGCTGAGCCCGGCGGCGCGGATCGCCTGCTTCAGAAGGCCGGCGTAGCGTCGGACCTCTTCCTCGACCTCGGGTATCATGTCTGTCATCCTGGCTATAGTGTACAGGATTTAGGCCCCCTTGGGGCGTTTTTCTAGCCAGAACTTCCATTGTCGTTTCCGGGGCTCTTTTTCGGGGCTCGCAAACCCGCTTCCCGGTCGATCCTGAGGCCGCGCACCTCCGCACCCGCGCCGTGCCGCGCACGGCCGCGGTGTCGTGATCACGGATTCGAGGGTCTGTCTCTTTCCCTGCGGACGCAAGTGGGGTATCGCGCTTCGACGAGCAATCGCTTCCGGCCGCCACCCGGGAGCCATGCTGCTGGCGCCGCGGCGGACGAGTCCCTCAAGGGTCGAGCCGGCCCTGGCTGAGGGCGGGCTCGCGGCCGCTTCGGGTCCAGCACATCCTGGTGGGCTGGTAGCTTTCGCCGACGCGAGCCTCCGGCCGGTCCGCTAAGGTGGCGGGCGGGCGGGCTTCAGCGTCGTGTGGCAGTGAGGGGGAGATCCGGTACCGATGCTCAGCCGCGCTCGCGGATCCTCGCCGGCTGCCCCGGGCGCAGGCGATAGCCCGGGTTGGGGAAGAGGCCCTCGGCTCCGATGGTGCGGGAGGCGAGATCGACCTGGCGGTCGGTGGCGGCCAGATAACCCTTCTCGGGGAGGGTCTTGCCGGGGGCGAGCTCCAGCTCGAGCGCGCCGAAAGACCGCGCCGCCGCCGCGCCTGGCCGCATGCCGTCGAGGTAACGCAGGTAGTCCGGCTCGTCGAGCTGGAAGCGCACGCGGATGGGGTCGATGCTGGATACGGTGGCCAGGACGCTGGTCGGGTTGACGAGGTCGCCCACCCTGGCCTGCAGCACGCTGGCAACGCCGGCGATCGGCGACCGCACTCGCGTTGCCTCGAGGGCGTGGCGCGCCTGCTCGACGGCCGCGCGCCGGGCTTCGACGCTCTCGGCGTCTCGCGCGGCCGCCAGCTCGGAGCGGGCCTGGTCCAGCCGCGCCTGGAAGGGGCGCGGGTCGATCTCGAACAGCACCTCTCCCTGCCGCACCAGGCCGTCCTCGACGGCCAGCCGCCGCGCCACGCGTCCCGCGACCTCCGGCCGGATGTCGGCGTCCTGGCTGCCGGCCGTGGTCGCTGCCCATTCCCGCCTGGCCGCTGCGCCAACCGGCGTGCTTGCCGGCAGGCCAGCCGCGATGGCCACGCCGCCCGCCATGGCCCAGGTGCCGCCGGCAGTCACCCGCGCCGTGCCCGAGGCCAGTGAGGCCGGCACGGCCGTGGCGGCTGGGGCGGCGGGCGGCGAGCTCTCGAGATACCCGGCAAAGGCGGCACAACTGGCGGCGGCGATCAGCGCCGCCAACAGCACTTTTCCACGATGACAGTCAGCGGACCGATGGGATCTGACCATCGAATTCTCCTCGAGCCGAGCCGCTCCTTCTTGCTGCTCGTCATTCACTTCCGGCGTTCCCCGGCGGCCGGCCGTTACACGCCGCACCCAGAGCCGGGCCGAACTCGGGGAGATGTACTGGAAAACCGCTGCCGCGTCCTCCGAATTCCGCCGGGCGCGCGGCAGCGGGAAACCACCCGTACCCCGGGATTCTCCTGAATGTACGGGCGCCGGCCCCCTCTGGATGAGGGGGCGGCGGCAGCCGGCAGGCGCGGTGACTAGGGCGACTTCCGCGAGGAGTAGAAGAGATAGGTGGCGCGGTAGTCGACGTCCTTGGTCGCGCCGGCATGGGCCGCATCGCATCCCGCGCCGGGGGGTGCGCCGCCGACGGTGTCCATCCGCTGCACGTACTGCGTGCCGGCCAGCCCGCCCTTGCCGCTCGACTGGATCTCGATCAGCAGCCAGGGAACGGCGTCGAAGGCGAGCGCCGGGAAGCTCGCGACCAGCCTCTTCTTGACCGCCTTGCTGCCGTCCGCCAGCTGCCAGGTGGGGCCGGCCGAATGGTTGCCGATCTCGTGGCCGGTGGCATCGGAGAGCTTCGCCACGGGCTCCTTGAGCGTCCACTCGAAGCTCCCCTTCGCCTGCTCCTTCTCCTTGCAGACGTAGCGCTGGACTCCCTGGCCGTAGGCCAGCAGCACCGGCACCTGGTCGGCGGGAGGCTCGAGCGACCGATCGGGCATCAGGGGCCTGGCGAGCTCGCCCGAGGGCGTGACCGCCCAGGGCTGAGTCGTGCCGCCCGGCGCCGCTTTCTTGTCGCCTGCCGGTGAGCCTGCCTGGGCGCCGGCGGCACCGCCGGCCGGAGCGCTCGCGTGGGCACCGGCCGCGGCACCGTCCGGCGTGCCGCCGGCAGCCCCGGCCTGGGCGCTGCCCGGCCGCGTGCCGCCCTCGCTGGCGCATGCCGCGACGGCGCCGACCAGCATCAACGCCAGCGCCAGCCATCCCCACGCTACGCCCGCAGACGGGTCGTGCATGCCGTGCATGCCGTGCATGCGTCGTCTCCTTTCGCTCCACGAGCGCGGCCGCCGCCATGGCGCGCCGCCCTCGCCGCAGCCGGGGAGTATCGCACAGCCGGCGTCTTGACACAGCCGGCCTGCTGACACAGCAGGCGTCCTGAACTGGGTAGTTCCCCATCGGCCTGGACCGACCCCGAGCGATGAAGGTGGGAGTGGCGCCCCCTTCCCCCCCGGAGGGGAGGGAAGGGGGTTGGGGGATGCGGGGGGCGATCCGATAGACGCTGGTAAG